>Ga0265296_1003084_pt1 | contig 15957 bp, 9 predicted proteins | sample MunlanPumphouse1_FD_189073 | JGI IMG/M metagenome (GOLD analysis project Ga0265296, IMG submission 189073) | Groundwater microbial communities from a municipal landfill in Southern Ontario, Canada - Pumphouse #1 | ecosystem: Environmental > Aquatic > Deep subsurface > Groundwater | place: Canada... | reverse complement strand
TCATCATTTTTAAAACAAAGCCAGAACCATAACTCAATCGGGGCAAAATAATCTGTCCATCACTCAGCCTAGAAAAATAACTAAAATCAAAAGAGACAAACTTTTTAAACAAGGAAAATTCCAAACCTGCCTCAAATTCTTTTGTCATTTCAGCAACCAACTTATCATTTCCCCCATTAAAACCATAAGCATATCCACCACCGGTTGAATATTGAGGCTCATAATTTGATTTAATAAAATAGGATCTGAGTGGTCCTTTACCCGTTTTACCTGCCGAAAATCTAATTTTTCCATCTGAGATCACATCCGAGACTGCCTTAATTGGATTTAAATCTGTAAAATTAAAGGCCAGGGACCCTGAAGGATAAGAAAAATAAGGATCATTTGGCATCAAACGCGACGTCCCGTCCAAACGGCCCGACAAAGTCAGATACAGCAAGGTTTTATACCCTAACACAGCCTGTCCGAAGAATCCAATAGAGCGGTAGTTGTTGATGACATTTTTTGCCAGACGTGTCGAAGCATAGGTATTATTGATGCTGTAGAAATTTGGATCAAAGAAATTTGTTCCGTACTGCGAATCGGTAATCGAGTTTTGATCACGAATCTCGCCCCCCAGAAATGCATTAATTGAATAATCTCCAAAAGTTTTATTGGCCGAAAAACGTGCATTACCATACAAAATCCGCATATTATTCTGATAAGAACTATACTTACCTCCTGTAGGTGAAGTGGTAGAACCCGAACCGGAATAAGATTGCGGATGATAAACACTCTCACCTTTTGTAGTGGAATAATCAATCCCGACAACACCTTCAAATCTCAGCCAGGACAATGGCTTATAAGTAAAATTTGAGGAAGCCATCGTACGGTTAGTTTTATCATTGGCAATATTCCGATACACATCCCAAAATGGATTATCAAACTCATTGTAAATATCCTTGGTATTTAATACGCGATTACCTTTTTCATCTATCCAATTCCTGACATCATAAAGGGGATTAAAGCGCATCAAAGTCATCAAATAACCCGTAGTACCCTTTCTCGCCTTATCATTATCCGAAAAGATAAAATTAAAGGACGTATTGAGCTCAAATTTATTTGAAAATTTGGCGGTAGAGTTTAATCTTGAAGAGAAGCGTGTATAACGTGTATTTGGAACAATACCTGTATTATCATTGTATTCGTTTGACCAGCGATAACTTAGATTTTCATTGCCGCCATTAAAGGTTAAATTATGCTTTTGATTATATCCGTGACGAAAGAAATTTTTAACATTATCCTTATGCAACAGCATGTCATCCTTATATTTAGGACCCAAAGCATAGGAAGACGTACCATCATAGCTACCATTCAGCCCCTGCATGTAGGTATACTGCCGCTCCGGGAATTTATTGACAAACTCCATTCTTCCTGAATAGCTATAATCAACCCCGAATTTACCACTCTTGGCTTTCTTGGTCGTGATAATTATCGCTCCACCAGCACCTGAGCTACCATACAATGCAGTCGCTTCCGGTCCCTTCATCACTGTATACGTTTCAATATCCGAAGGATTAATGTCCAATGCCCGATTGGAATAGTCCAAATCCCGGTTGGCTCCATTCATTGCCAAATCATTTTCATTGACTGTCGAATTGTTAATCGGTACTCCATCGACAACAATCAATGCATTATTATCCCCGGAGATAGAGGCAAAACCCCGAAGCACGATTTGTGCTGAAGCACCTGGCATACCCGAAGTACTGTTAATGGATAAACCTGGTACACGCCCTTGCAAGCCTTGAAAAAAACCTTCCCGTTGCGTATCTGACACGTCATCTCCGTTTACTTTCGGCGTAGAATAACCCAGAGATTTTTTGGAACGCTCGATTCCCATTGCCGTTACTATCACTTCATCTAATGACGCAGTATTTTCTTTAAGAACCACATTGACGATCGACCGACCATTTACGGCAACTTCCTCCGACTGATACCCCACATATCGGAATATCAAAGAAGCACCTTCAGGAATTGTTATCTTGTAGTTACCTTGACTATTTGTTGCTGCTTGCACTCCTTTTCCACTCTCCCGCACGGTCACTCCCGCCAAACCGGATCCACTCGCATTAGTCACTTTACCGGTAATATTTTTTTGTGCCAGAGCAACACAACAAAAACACAGTAAACCCCAAAAAATGAGCAAACTCCTTTTCATAATTTTAAATTTTAATTAATAAGATTAGTTTAGTTTTAAAATAGGATGCTACGTACCTAGTACGGTAACAAAACGCAAAAAATGCATATTATTCGTTCATAAGCATGCGTTACTTTTAGGTATAAATATTGGTTTGTACTTCTTTTCAGATCTAATATAGCATAAAAATGCAAAAAACAAGACATAATTTTTATTTTTAGAGCACAAATCCAATCACATCCATCATAAAAACGAATAATAAGGCAAAAAAACAAGATATTCAGAATAGTATAAAAATAGAATAGCAGACCTTTCATTCAATATATCGAATAGAAGCGCAACCATAGTGGTTTATAACACAAGTAAGATAAAACGCAATAAAAAGCAAATAAGTGAACAATACGCACTATTTCGAATACACATAATTTCGCTTAAGGTAATTTCTAGAAATCATTGGACAGAAGAGACCTCCATACGCTGTACAGAGTCTTCATCGTTGTTTCAGGAAGAACTATGGGAAGAGTAGGAGAACAAAAAAAAAGAGACTAGGGTAGTCTCTTCAATTTTAAATCGCTTAATTCGGATCTCAATTCATTCATAAATTTATCTCCCGGATCATCTTTACCCGTGATATAATTGGGATCAGTTTCTTTCCACCAACTTGTTTTCTTAAAACGCTGATATTCATGATGACCCAATACAAATTCAATGGGGTATTTTTTACTGAGATAGCGGATCAGTTCTTCATTGGCTTTTAGTTGCGCATCGGTCAATGGGTTCTGACGGCTACCTATATTCTCAATACCGATAGCGCAATAATTGAGACCTATCGTATGCCGCGCAAAAATAGAATCCGGCAGAAACTGGTAAATAGTTCCATCCCGATCAATGACAAATTGCGAAGAGACGTTCAATAGACTGGCCTTGGTCAGTTCCGGTCGTCCCGGAAGCCTGACAGGATTAAAGGTATTAAAAGTTGCTTTTACGCTGTTGTTGGCCGTCCAATGCACCACCACCATTTTAGGATGGATAACAGGTGTCGACTGCGTCAGACCATGCCGATTTTTCAGGTAATCCAACGAGAGCTGAACACGCTCCTTGTCCCAGGTAATCGGTTTTTGAATAATCTGGGGCGATTGTGCGAATCCTATAGATGTCCACAGCAACGCAAAAGCTGTCGTTAAATAATTAGTGAATTTCATACATTAAAATTACAAAAACAAAGCCGTTAAAAAACGGCTTTGTACAATACATATTATATTATTCGGCAATATCCCACCATACTGGATAAGACCAAATATCATCACTTAAAGCATTAGGATGTGATGCCATTAGGCTTTGCGCATTATAGTTGATCTCATGCGACACTTGCCTAACACGTCTAAATTGCTTACCATCGGGTATTTTAGTTTTCGCAGCTGCAGTAACCGTGTACTCATAAGGAACGCTCCAGCCAGGATAAACATTGGCACTAAAATCATAACGTCGCATATCATTCCAGTTCTGTTGCGTAAAAGACATCGCGATGAACTTTTGTGTCATAATTTTCGGCAGTGTAATATCTGCAGCAGTTCCAATACCTTTATTGATAAATTCATCAATTTTACTTTGAGCCATTGGAGATTTGCTCTGATTGACGTTGCCATAAGTAGCCAACTTAAGATTCATAAGGTCGATGTGCCCTTGTATAGCAGTTTTATAAGCGGCAAAAGCACCTGCCTTATCACCTTTTTTAAATAAAACCTCTGCCTTAATAAAATTCATTTCAACAGATGTTAAGAGATGAGTCGGTGCATCGGGGCGCGAATAAAAAGTTCCACTTGCAGCAACAACACCGTCGTCCCATTTATAAATATCGGGTGTTTTCTCCGCCTTTGCATTCGAGGTGCTCCTAAACGAAACATATACGGTATCACCCCATCGAGCAGTATTCGCTGAATTGATATACCAACTATGCGGAGCTACCGAACGATTATTACTTTCAATAGCAACATCTTTGGCATTATACGAGGCGACAATAGGACCAGATTTCATGCGGATATCAGACTGCATATCAACCCCTTTAGAACGAGCCATTTTTTTCGGAATACCATATTCCGCCCATGGAATCAACTTATCCGCTCTCGGATCCTCAACATTTTTGTTATCAAAATTGGTCAATAAATTCTCATACCATTTGGTCACCAAAATATTGGAATTCATCCCCACATTATCATAAACAATGGAAGTCTTAACTGGATCTGCAAACAAAATATCACCAAGATTATCCCCCTGTACATCAACATGATTTACAATTGTACTTTCATTGATGGATAGTGGCGCATTATTTAATGCAGCCAAAATATCATCGGGTTTGTACAAACTTGATTTTTTCGATAAGTTATTTAGCCAGCGCGCTTTTACCCCATAACACATCTTTATCCATTTCGAAACATCCCCACCGTTCCAGCTATCTCCCGCAGACAAAGCTGTAGCTGTGGCAGGTTGCTCCATCTTGAGATAAGCAATAGCTTCATCAATTTCCTTTAGGCAACCTTCAAAAATAGTTTTTCCATCATCAAATTTGGGGGTGATAACATCTCCCAATGCCTCTGTATAAGGCATTTCCCCATACCAATCTGTCATCAGCATAAAACCCATGGCACGAATTGCCTTCATCGCACCAATATAATGATAGGCATTTTCTGCTTTGGCTTTTATCTCTAAATCAGAGAAATTGGCCCCTGCTCCTACAAAAAAGAACTGATAAGGTGTCGTCGACATCCCAGCAATGGGGTTCCAACCAGCAATCATACTATTGGAAGCGGTACCATTCGTAAAACTCAACTGTTGTGTCACAAAACCCGCCCTAGCACCAGCAGTACCTTGCGCATATAAATAATAATGCTGAATCCATGCCAATCGACTATCAACCGATGCTACCGTACTAGAAGGTGTATTGGGATCCACATTGATATCCAACCAACCCTTACTACAGGAAGAAAGACTAGCCACCCCTATCAACAAGGCCAATAAATATTTTGATTTTTTCATAATGTGCTTAGAATTTTAAATTAACACCAAAAGTTACACCTGCAGTGCTTGGCACTCCATTATAATCAATACCAACAGAACTCGAACCTGTCACTCCTGATCCTGCTGCACTAGCTTCTGGATCCAATCCTTTGTAATTAGTCAAAAGCCATAAATTCGTACCTGTCAGCGTCGCTGTCAACCCTTTAATAACTTTGGAAACATTAGATTTTTTAAGCAAAGAATTTCCGAAATCATAAGAAACGGAAACAGTGCGCAATCTCAACCAATTGGTTTTTGTCATAAAATTGGCACTTTCTTTTATATAGTGTATCCCCCAATAGTCTTGAATGATCTTTTTACCACTTGTTTGCGCTCCACTCACCAGATAAGATTCATTTGCATTGAATGTAAATGTTTTATCCTCATAAACTGGAGCTGCAGCTGTCCCAGTGTTCACAACACCAGACAATGTCAATTCATCACGCTCCAATGTACGCATGCTCAATCCATTAAGTGTCATCGCATAATCTGTTCCGTTATAAATATCACCGCCAATACGATAGTCCAACAAAAATGAGAGGTTGAAATTTTTGTAGGTTAAACTATTATTTAAGCCGCCAATTAATTTCGGTTCCCGATTACCGATATTATACGTCGTCGCATTATCACTCGTTGGCATACCCGTATTGGCATCAAGGATCAACTTACCATCCGGAGTGCGCGCATATTTTGATCCAGAAATACCCATAAAACTTCCACCATTGAATGACGCAGCCTTAGCATTACCAACTTGCACATCCGTTACATAAAGAATGTCCACGCCAGAAATCAGGTTATCTACTGTCCCCTTATTCCGAGACATATTTAAGGTAACATCCCATTCAAAATTTTCTCTTTTGATAGGTTTACCCGTTAATGAGAGCTCCATGCCTTTATTGTAAATATCGCCCGCATTGACCGAGACAAAAATATAGCCCACAGACTGCCCTAAGCGTGGCGAAAGGATCTGATTATACGAATTATTGGTATAATAAGCGTAATCTACACCCAATCGACCATTTAAGAAACGTAGTTCAGCCCCAACTTCAAAAGATCCCGTAGTTTCTGGTTTAAGATTTGGATTCCCTTTTGTCCAGCTATTTCCTGTTCCAATAATTCCACCTAAAGATTCTCTTGGTGTCCACAGATAGGTATTTGTAGCATATGGCGTAGCATCCTTACCAACACGGGCCCAAGAGGCACGTAACTTACCAAAGCTCAGCCAATCTAGCCCTTTATCTTTCAACAACTCCGTAAAAACAAAACTTCCTCCCACAGAAGGATAAAAATAGGACTGATTTGCAACCGGGAGTGTGGATGTCCAGTCATTTCGACCGGTTACATTTAAGAAAAGGAAATTTTTATAGGAAGCCCGTAATTCACCATATAGGCCATATAACCTCTTCTTGGAGGTAACTTCATCAAAAAGCTTATTTGCTTTATCAATATTTCCAAAACTATAGAAGTTATTAACGACAAAATCATACCCCATCCTTCTATTTGTATTCACCTTGGTCTCTTCAGCGAAATAACCGACCATGGCCCCTAAATCAAAATCACCTATTTTCTTATTAAAGTTGGACATTAAATTGGAAGACCAATAGTTGAATTTCAAATCATTCTCAGACATCATACCATTTTGCCAAAGTTGTTTAACAGCCCCGTTTTCGGCAATTAATGTAGAGTTTTTAGTTAAATAACTATCCATCCCAACACGATAAGATACATTCCACCAATCAAAAATATTCATATTGGCATTAATACTTCCTGTGATCCTTTCTGTATTATCGGTTAATTTATTTTTATTGATCGTCCAATACGGGTTTTCAATATCATCCTGAAGCTCCTGCAAACCTTCGAACATCCGATATTTAGTTCCATCATCATTCAGATATTTCTTCATATCATCACTTCTCGACCAGCCGTAAACTGAAGAAATTGCTCCAGCTCCGCCAGAACCATACAGCCCCGCCGAAGTTAAAGTCTTATCTGTATTGGCTAAAGTATAGGCCACATTGGCTCCTACACTTAATTTTCCAAATTTTTGATCACCATTAAAGCGAAAAGCCGTTTTTCCATAACCAGTTTCCGGGATAATACCCTGTTGATCAAAACGTGATCCAGACAAATAAAAAGACCCATTCTTATTACCACCGGTCATGTTAACTGTATTATCAAAAACGGTAGCCGTCCGAAAAAAGTCCCCAACATTATCATAAACTTTTTCCCCTGAATTGAAAGCCTCTCCCCAAGATTGTGTTGTATAGTTATCTAAAGTCCCAGCACTGTTATAGTACCCACGCTTGTACTTACCTTGTTGTTCAGGCAAACGATTAGCCCAATTTGCAGAAAAACGACTCGAAAAGCCTATTTCAACGCGCCCTTCACTACCACGTTTCGTCGTAATAACAACCGCTCCAGCCGCTGCACGTGAACCATATAAGGCTGCTGCCGCCGGACCTTTTAATACGGAAACATTTTCAATATCTTCCGGATTAATATCCATGACACGGTTGCTATTGGAAGTTGACGTTGCTTGCATTCCATCAAATCCGCTATTTCCTCCAATGGGCGTTGAATTATCATAGATAATACCGTCGACAACAAACAAGGGCTGGTTATCCCGCTCAAGTGAGGTACCGCCCCGAAGGATAATCTGCGCACCTGCACCTGCTGCTCCCGAAGATTGTGTTACGTTTACCCCCGCAATCTTACCTGCCAATGAATTGACCACGTTGGCGGTCTTATTCTTCATCAACTCATCCGATTTAATATCCTGAACAGCATAACCGAGCGCTCTCTTTTCCTTCTTAATTCCCATTGCGGTCACAACAACCTCTTCAAGCGCCTCCTCACTGCCAGAAAGCGCAACATTTATCGTTGCATTTGTCCCAACCAGTTGTTGTCTTTCCTGAGACCCCACGGCTCTAAAAATCAAAATATCGCCTGGCTCCGCATTGATGGTAAAACTTCCATCAGGCTTGGTTTGTGTACTGACAGATTTACCTTTGATGCTCACGGTTACATTAGGCATTGTACCACCATCAGAGGCATTCGTCACTTTACCCGTTACAGTTTTGGTCTGTGCCCATAAACTGGTTGACAGCATCACCCCTGAACAGAATAAGAGAAATTTTTTATTCATGGTTTTTAGTTAGTTGTTAATAATTTTCCATAACGGGCGGTTCCAACCCTAGGTTTATATCAATTACCACACAATAGTATGAAAAGCTTCCTATTTTTGCAAGCTTATGCGTAATTATTTGAAAAAGAAATAACAATAAACACATTAACGCACAATATGACAGCAGAAAAGCCAAAAATCTACATGAAAACAGATACAAAAACGCACATCGCAGCAAAATAAAAACAAAAGCATCTTATAAAAGCATTTAGCAAGGCCTTTTCACCGCATTTGATAGCAAAAAACAAACATTAGCACAACAAAATCACCAATAGCATGCATCATCCAACAGATAACAGCGTGCTTATGCAAGGAATTATTCGATTTACACCGCCATTTTAAACTAATTAATAGCTATTGTATTCGGAGATTGCTCGGTACTTCTTCGGTGCTTCTTCGGTACTCCTTCGGTGCTTCTTCGGTTGGAACCGAATAAAATCCGACTAAATTCCGTTTAAGCTTCGTTATAATTTCGAAAAAAGGCCGAACTTAATATTGACCAATACCTATTTATTTTGTAACTTAAAGAAAAATCAATAGCAATCAACTTAATATTATGGCAGTCATTAAAAACGGTGCCAATGGCACGCTTTCGGGCAAAGCAGGATCAGTGGTGTTTGTTACCAATGGAAATACAACCTATGCAAGGGGGCTACCAAAGAAAACCAAAAAAAAACCTTCTGCAGATCAAATCCAATCAAGGTCGCGTTTTTCCCTTATCCAGAAATTTATCTCCCCAATGCTAAGTTTATTACGGGTAGGATTTAAAAATTATAACCCCGATAAAAAGGCCTATAGTAACGCCATGTCCTATAATCTCAATCATGCGACAGAAAAAACCGCAACTGGCTATGCCATCAATTATGAAAACTTTCGCGTGAGTAAAGGGGTTCCCAATCCCGTTTCCACCTATACATTTCAGGTAGATGAAGAGACAGGAACATTTACAATCACCTGGGAATATGACGCAAATACTGCATTGCAATACGACATTAGCTCAAGTAATTGCCGTTTGCTGCTATACAATCCCGATGAGTGCGCATTCACAAATGAAAGCATGAATCCCCTGACGCATAAAACACAGACAGCCACCCTAACCCGACAGCAAACCGTCGGCAACTATCACGTCTATGTATTTTTCTATAAAACAGACGGAAGCGATGAATGCACAGACAGCAAATATCTAGGGACATTTGAATGGTAAGAAAGGGAGGAAGATCTAGGAATTCAGACTGATCTTCACATCAAAATGCTGCTTAATATAAACCTGTTGTTCGGCAGAATCCGTTTCCAGATCGTGAATAGCACGATCTCTTTCTTTGTCGACCTCCATCTTCACCACACAGCGGTAGAAACGAAATACATCTTTTTCGCTCTCCAATATTAACCTTGGCACCCGGGCAGGCTTGCCTGTTTCATCTTTTGCCACCATCGTAAAATAAGAGGAATTACAATGCTTGGTTTCACCGGTCTGAATATTCATGGCTTCGACCCGAATACCGACTTCCATAGAAGAGTTACCTACATAATTCACAGAAGCGATCAATGTCACCAATTCCCCTACCTCAATAGGCTTCAAAAAATCAACTTTGCCAACTGACGCTGTCACACAATAATGTGCAGAAAATTTGGACGCCACAGCAAATGCGATCTGATCCATCAATGATAAAATATAACCGCCGTGTATTTTACCACCAAAATTAGCATTCGAGGGCAACATCAGCTGTGACATCCGGATCACAGAGTCGCTTACCGTTTTATAGATTTCTTCCATACCTATAAATTTACCTTGGATAGATTACAATTCAAAACAAAAAAGGGATATCTAAAATTCAGATATCCCTTTTTTACATGTTGACGATACAACAGCTCGTTATTTTATCTTCTCAGCAGCATAAGGCCCTTCGTTGCTCAGGCGGTCAACAGCTTTTACCGCAACATACTGCAGTTTTTTGTTGTTCAATGTCGTTGGAATGTCCTTACTTGTAACCCCCGGATCCAAAATCTCATATTGCCATACCCCACCGTAGTTGAGATATAGTACCCATTTTGAAACCTGATCAATTTGCTGGTGCTGCCATTTCGCAAAGATATTGCCACCTTGAGGAGTCAGTAGCAAAGTCGGTTTCAACAAAGGATTTGCATTCAACCAAGGACTTGTTGGCACCAATGCTTTCACCTGATAAGGGCCATTCACCAAAGCTTGTGTCATGGCCGGGTTTTTGGTCAGTCCCGCCAAACTCCAGTGGATTACACCTTCCCGGTTATCAGGCAATAGTGTCCGTGCTGCCTCCACTTGATTAACAATTTCCTGAACATATTCCGGACCACGTCTGCCAACCGTATTGATGCCCGGCCAAAGGTGGCGTCCCAATGTATTTTCACTTTCCCACCATTTTAACAAAGCCGTATAACTCTGTTTAGCTGGCTGTATAGGCCAATACAACTGCGGAGCAAAATAGTCTATCCAGCCTTTGTTCAACCATAATTTAGCATCTGCATAAAGCATATCATACTGGCTAGACCCCTGAATTCCTGACGGATAACCGGGTTTCCAGATACCAAAGGGACTGATACCGAATTTCACAAAATTCTTCTCTTTCTTAATATCCTTATAAATACGTTCGATAAAGGTATTTACACTATTTCTACGGAAGTCTCCGCGCGATAGATCCCCACCATTACGTTTGTATTCATTGTAACTATCCGAATCCGGAAAATCCTGACCACCATTATATTCTGCGTAAGGATAGAAATAATCGTCGAAATGCACACCATCGATATCATAACGCTTGACAATATCCATAACCACGCGCGCTGCGTGATCCTGTGTAGATTTTTTGGATGGATCAAACCAATAATAGCCCTGTTTCAATTTGACAACCGACTCGGGCATTTTGCGCGCCATGGAAGCTGAATTAACGGCACCGCCAGCGGTATGGTGGGCACGATAAGGGTTCAACCAAACATGAAGTTCAATCCCTCTTTTATGCGCCTGCTCAACCCAAAAATCAAGCGGATCGTAATAAGGAGAAGGTGCTTGCCCCTCTGTACCGGTCAAAAAGTACGACCAAGGCTCAAGATCACTTTTATAAAATGCATCGGCTGATGGGCGTACTTGAAAAACAACAGCATTAAAATTATTATTTTTCAAAAAATCCAATATGCCGATCGCTTCCTCTTGCTGTTCAGCTGTACTCAGGTTATTTTTGCTCGGCCAATTGATATTTGCAACAGAGGCCACCCAAGCTGCGCGAAACTCGCGCGGTAACACAGGAAGATCGACAACGATTTCCTTCTTCTTTTCTGCAACTGGCTGTTCTTTTGTTTCAATTGTATTTTTTACCCGTTCGCGCTTAGGTACCGAAGGCGGGTCTTTTTTTACAATTTCGACATTTGTAGTTGTGGTATTGGCAGGCTCCTGTTTCTTATTTTTCTTGGATGAACAAGAAGATAAAACAAAAAGTGCTGCCGCTAAAAATAATAGGGAACGTTTCATCAATCTATAGAATAGTGTTTTTTCAAAAATAACTAACAAAGATACGTATAATATTAGTCAATCTCGGCAGTCGGTCAATCTTCTCCGAAATGGATCAGCGCTTTAACTCTCCTTTGAAGATCACCTGCTCCAGCTTAAAATCATCATTAAAGACAATAACATTCGCCATACTTCCATGATTGAGATTTCCGATATCTCCTCTATTTAAAAGATTTGCGGGATACAGCGTTGCCATTCGGATCGCTTCATCGCGTGGTATCCCCACCTTTTGCACGGCATTTTTCACCCCTTCGAGCAAGGAGATTGCAGCCCCTGAAATGGTACCATCAGGCAAAGCATAATATCCATCGTTCAACACATGCCGATAAATATCTTTATCGCAACTGGCTACAGCATCAGTAATCATAAACAGCCGCTCACCCATCTGACGTTTCGCAATTTTTACCGCTTCAAAGCTTACATGATGTCCGTCGACAATAATACTTGCTTGTGCAGTCGGGTGATTAAAAATTGCACCGACCAACCCAACTTCGCGATGATGTAAAGGCGACATTGCATTAAACAGGTGGGTGCTTGTTGGAATCCCCAGATCATAACCATGCGTACCTTCCTCAAAAGTAGCATCACTATGTCCAGCACTGAGCAGCAAATTATAGCCCTGCAAATACTTTAAGACATCGTCCGTTATACATTCAGGCGCTATGGTCATCATCTTGACAACCTGATTTCCTGCCAAAAGATCGTCAATCTTTTCCTTCGTAGGCTCGATAATTAATTCCGCAGGATGAGCACCCCGTTTTTTAGGATTCAAGAAAGGACCTTCCAAATGTAGCCCTATAAATGCATCATGCCGGAAGCCTTCTGCCACCCGAATGGCATCCTTAAATACAGGGATGGTATTGGTCGCCAGGGTCATCATAAAAGAAGTCGTGCCTTTACGGACCAAGCCCTCGGCGATACGTTCCAAAGAGGCTACACTACGCTCGGCGGAATACAAGTCCGATCCGTCACCATACAATTGAAGGTCAATCAGCCCAGCACAAACAGTAGACCCGTTGACTGGATAACTGGTATAATCTGCAGGCACCTCCTGATCATTGACAATCGCTACAATTTTACCTTCGCTGATCAGCAATGCTTTTTGTTCCAAAATCGACTCACCAGTGTATATTCTGCCACCAATTAATGCTATCTTATTCATATAAATTCTATTTCATTACCAAGTTACCAAAATTCAAAAAAAACCTGTCACTTGTACAAGATTTTGTTTCATAGTCTACAAGAAATCCTTTCAAAGTTTTTGATCTTTTCATTTTCACTTTCTAATTTACTGTTGTAACTTAGTTCCATGTACTTTTTTAGAAAGCGTAACGCAGATCGCCCGACGAATGGAAATATAAAAGCCATGCATATTATTAATGCAACGGCCATTATTATCTTTTTATTGGGCCTGATTTACAAAATATTTTTCACCTCCTAAACACTGTCATCCATGTCAAAAAAAGAAATCTTAAATACAGACAAAGCTCCTGCTGCAATAGGACCATATAACCAGGCAATTAAAGCCGGCAATACATTATATGTCTCTGGACAAATCCCACTGGTTCCCGAAACAATGGAGTTAATTTCATCGAGCGTGAAAGACGAAGCGCACCAGGTGTTGAAAAATGTAGAAGCTATCCTGACAAATGCCGGATATACTTTTGAAGATGTTGTCAAAGCTTCGATTTTCTTAAGTGATATGGGCAATTTTGCATTAGTCAATGAAGTATATGCGGAATATTTTAAAGACGCCCAACCTGCACGCGAGTGTGTTGCGGTCAAAACTCTTCCCAAGAACGTCAATGTCGAGATTTCAGTCATTGCCTGGAAAGATTAATCCGTGGAAAATAGCAACGAAACAGCAAGCCGCGGAAAATATCTTTTCGCGGCTTTTTTGGCCCCTTTTATCTGGGGATTTATGTCTATCCCTGTACGCTGGATACGCGGCTATCCGGCCGAGGATATTCTGTATTTTAGAATAATAACTGCGCTCTTGATCCTCTGGATATACCTGTTGCTGTTTCGAAGAAAAACCATGCAAGCTGATATTCGGAAGTTCCAACTTCTACCTCGTGTGGGCAAGCTCCGCCAGACCTGCCTTACCCTACTCGCGTCGGCGTTCATCTTTGGAAACTGGTTTACCTATATCTATGCGGTCAACCACATCAGCATTCAGTCTGCCGCATTGGCCTACCTGACCTGCCCCTTGATCACTGCAGCGGGAGCCTATCTCATACTCAAGGAGAAGCTAACGAGCTGGCAAAAAACAGCACTTTTTATTGCTTTTGGCAGCGTTTGTCTCCTTGCAAAAGGTTCGTTACATGATGTTCTCTGGGCTATTACTATTGCCACCTGCTACGCTTTTTATCTGATCGTACAACGGATATCCACGAGTTTCGATAAACTCAATCAATTGGTGGTCCAGCTCAGTATATGTGCATTGTTTGTGATCCCCAAACTGATCTACAATCATCATGCAATTCCGGCAGAGCCCCTATTTTGGGGCACCATAGTTCTTATCGCATCGCTATTCACGATTATCCCCCTTTTCCTGAGCATGTATGCACTCATTGGCATTTCATCAACAACGACTGGCGTTCTGCTCTATATCAATCCACTGATCGCATTTACTTTGGCTGCAACCTATTTCCGAGAACCCGTTTCTCCAATAAAATATATCGCTTACGGAATTATATTTGTTGCAATTATCCTTTTTAATATCAAAAACATCAAGGAGACTGTTTCCACATCGAAGACGCCTGCAAAACAATAGATCATTCGTTATTTTCAAATAGCCCTTAAATCAAGTACACTGTCTGAAATTAACCAGATTACATCTTTCTGATGATGAAAGACAGTACCACAATCTCGACTTAAAAAAATGACAAAACATATAACAAAATAATTATCAAGGCTTTAAAAGTAAAAAACACCTTATATGTATCATTTTTGTTTCATAAAATTTTTGATTTTTGCTCAACTATAGTAAATTAGATCTTTATTAAGGGAAATCACAGCGCTCTTTCTTCCTATAACTAGGTATTGAATAGCATACACACTATTACAAATAATCACTTATTTTGCCCCCCGATTATTCAATATCTTCTCTTCTAACCAAAATGCTAAATGGAATTAGCCCATTTCATTAAAAATTTCACCGTTATGAAAATATGTATATAAAAAACTGAATATAACACATATACTATATGAATAACAAATTATACTCTACATTAAGGGTGTTAGGTATTGTTCCAACAATGCTTTTTTCAGCATCTTTATTGCACGCGCAAACCAACCAGGTAAAGGGAACGGTTGTAGACGCTAAAACCAAAGCTCCTATTCCAGGTGCCACAATCAAAGTATTGGGCACTTCCAACGCAAGTTCTACGGATGTTAAAGGTGCATTTCAGATCAATGTCGACGATAAGAATCGCATACTGAACATCAGTACAGTCGGTTACGAAAATAAAACGGTTACATTGGGCCCTGGAGAAACGACAGTAACGGTGAGTTTGGAAGAACAAACCCAACAACTGGAAAGTGTAGTCGTTACTGCTTTGGGTATTAGCCGTGCACAAAAATCATTAACATACTCTACACAACAGGTCAGTGGTGACGAATTAAACAAAGTTAAAAGCACCAACTTGGCGAATAATTTAAACGGTAAAGTTGCCGGTGTTAACATTGCTTCCAGCTCTTCTGGACCAGGTGGTTCAGCAAAAGTTATTTTGCGTGGTAACAAATCGGCTTCCGGCAACAACCAGGTACTTTATGTTGTCGATGGGGTTCCAATCAATAACCAGACATTGGCAAGTCAGCCAGACAACGTTTTCGGTGGACAACGTGATGGTGGCGACCCTATTTCATTGATCAACCCAGAAGATATCGAAAACATTTCTGTATTAAAAGGAGCATCTGCGGCTGCATTATATGGTAGCCAAGCAGCCAACGGCGTTATCTTGGTAACAACAAAATCAGGTAAACAAGGTCGCACAACGATTA
>Ga0265296_1003083_pt1 | contig 15964 bp, 20 predicted proteins | sample MunlanPumphouse1_FD_189073 | JGI IMG/M metagenome (GOLD analysis project Ga0265296, IMG submission 189073) | Groundwater microbial communities from a municipal landfill in Southern Ontario, Canada - Pumphouse #1 | ecosystem: Environmental > Aquatic > Deep subsurface > Groundwater | place... | reverse complement strand
GAAGGGCAAGAAATTCAGCCTTTCCCATACCAATGATCGCTTTTAATTGACGATCGTCTTTTATAATCCTCCCAATGTTCATAGGACTTCATTATAGCTTGGTTGGCTAAATGACAACAGGTCTACTGACTCCTCTCCCCTCTACGCCTCTTTGAAGAGAGAGGATAAATGGTGAGGGGAGGGTCAACCGTTAATTTAAAGGGAGAGGATAAATGGAGAGGGGTGGTCAACCGTTAATATTGACAAAAAAAACTTTATTTGATATAAAGCCAAGGCCGTGATAACTTACGGAGAATCAAACCTCTCTACGACGCCAAAAGGAGCTCAAGATGTCTCAAACTCAAGATTGGTCCGGATACCTCGCCGACGACACGGCCGAACATATTGCCGAATTGTTTCGGCAAATGCTCGAAGGAAAGCTCTTTGTCTACTCACATTCAACCAGCCGATTTGGTTCGGTTCCTTCAATCCAAACCGGATTGAAATTCATCGAAGCGCGAGTCTTGAGAAACGACGGTCTTGTGGTACTCGAAGTGAAATTCGGAGCCGAACAGTCCCTTCTGTTCCGCTCGGTACTCACTCACAATGACGTAGGTCTCGAGAACACCCCGCATTTTCAATTCAAAGACGATCAGAATGGCCAAATCGTTGTAAGACGCACAGGAATAATCGAAGTCGAAGAGGTGGCCTTCTGGAACATCTTCGCCATCCAGCGCACGCCGAAGGTTCGTCGCCAACCGAAGAGCTGACCCGCGCCTCTTCCAATCCTTCCAACGCCCTGGCCTACCAGCGGCGTTTTTCTTTTACTGACTCCTCTCCCCTCTGCGCCTATTTGAAGGGAGAGGATAAATGGAGAGGGGGGTCAACCGTTAATTTGAAGGGAGAGGATAAATGGAGAGGGGGGTCAACCGTTAATTTGAAGGGAGAGGATAAATGGAGAGGGAGGAATAAAAAATCCCCGGCCTTTCGACCAGGGACTTTTAATTTTGTTTTAACTTTCCCCTCTGCTCTTTGCAGGGAGAGGGGTTAGGGGTGAGGGATTAACGTTTACTCCACTGCGGCGAGCGACGAGCCTTTTTCTTGCCATACTTCTTGCGTTCCTTAACCCGAGCGTCGCGGGAAAGAAAACCGAGTTTCTTTAAAGTGCCGCGCAATTCAGCATTCTCTTTAACTAAAGCGCGAGCAATGGCGAGGCGCAAGGCTTCGGCCTGGCCGCGGACACCGCCGCCTTTGGCTCGAGCGGCAACATTGAAATTTTTTTCAAGACCAGCGGCCACAAATGGGGCGCGAACCAAATCCTGCCATTCAAAATGCGGAAAATATTCAATCAACGGTTTACCGTTAACGGTAATTTCCCCGCGGCCCGGAGAAAGTTTTATTTGCACCACGGCCTCCTTGCGTCGGCCAAGAGTTTTTGTAGACAAATCGATTTCCATATTACTTCTTAACGGTTAAACGCTTAAGACGAAGGGGGCGATGAGTATTTTTAGGCAACATTCTGGAAACCATGTTTTTAAACAATTTGGCTGGATCTTTTTCAAACAAGGTTTTGATATTCGCGGTTTTTAAACCGCCTTGATAGCCGGAGTGAGTGTACTTATTGGTGCGTTCCATTTTTTTGCCACTAAAAACCATTTTGCCGATGTTTTCGACATCGACAAAATCGCCGACATCCATGTTGGGGGTAAAGCTGGCTTTGTGCTTGCCGATTAAAAATATGGCGACTTGCGAAGCCAAGCGGCCGGCAATGAGACCGGTGGCGTCGATTTTTTGGTGAACGCGAACAACTTTTGGTTGCATATTAAACAAGTTCAATTTGCGCCATATCAGCGGCGTCGTTTTTACGGTGACCCAACTTTATAATTCGAGTATAACCGCCCGAACGGTTTTTATAACGCGGGCCAAGTTCTTCAAGAATTTTTTTAACCGGAATTTCGGTGTGAAAAATAGTCATAAGTTGGCGGCGAGCGGTCAAAGTCGGTTTTTTACCAACCGTAATCGCCTTTTCCACCATTGGACGAACAATTTTGGCTTTAGCCTCGGTGGTTTTAACCTTTTCGTACAAAATCACGCTTTCGGCCAAAGAACGCAAAAGCGCGCGGCGCGGCGCTTTTTCTCGACCCAAGATTTTCTTGCTGGAACGATGTTTCATAGTTTATTCAAGCGGGGCTTCTTCCGTTGTTTCGGTTGCGGACAGATCGGTTTTTGGAAGCAATAAATTAAAATAATCAAGTAAAATTTTGGCGGTTTGTTCGACGGCTTCTTTAGGATCGATTGTGCCGTCAGTTTCAATAGTTAAAATCAGTTTGTCGTAGTTGGTAACATCGCCAACGCGGGTGTTTTCCACGCGATAGCCAACGTTGCGAACCGGCGAAAACAAGGCATCAATGGCAATCATGCCAAGCTCATCGGGTTTTTCCTTGCGGCTTTCAGTGGCCGAGTAACCGCGGCCGCGTTCCACCACGGCCTCAAGATCAAAATCAGATTTGGCGTCGGTCAAAGTGGCAATCACTAAATCCGAATTAATAATTTCAACATCGGCGTTTGGTTCAAAGTCAGCCGCGGTGACGATTTTTTCGCCCGTGGCGCGCAAACGAAGCTTGATTGGAGCATCGGAAAACATCTTAATCCGCAAGCCTTTAAGATTTAAAATAATCTGCAAAACATCTTCCTTGACGTTGGGAATGGCTTGAAACTCATGCGTCGCTTTTTTGATTTTAACCGCGGTAACAGCCGCGCCGGGCAAAGAGGAAAGCAACACGCGGCGCAGGGCGTTGCCAACCGTTGTGCCATAACCAAAAAAACACGGCTCCATAATAAGGGAGGCCACGTTCGGCCGATCGGTGGCTTCGACCGAAATTTTGGTTGGGAGAAGAATTTGTTCCATATTTGAAAAATCCATTTTTTAAATTTTGAGGATTATCGAGAATACAGTTCGACAATCAGGGTCGGATCAAACACTGTTTGCAGGTCTTCGCCTTCCGGCAAACTAACCACCTTGCCTTTAAGATCAGCCGGAGTAGCATGAAGCCATTTTGGCGCGGATGAACGAGCCATAACCTCGCGAACGCCATCAATCATTTTTTTACTGAGTTTGTTTTCTTTAATGGAAATCTCATCATCAACCTTTACGGCGTAAGAAGGAATGTTGACGGATTTTTTATTAATCGCGAAAAAACCATGGTTAACCATTTGTCTGGCTTGGCGGCGAGTTTTGGCAAAACCCAGACGATACACGGCGTTATCCAAACGTAATTCCAAAATACGAATTAAATGCTCAGAAGTATTACCGGTTTTGCGGCGAGCTTCGTCAAAATAACGGCGAAACTGGCGCTCCATGATATTGTAAAGCCGTTTGGCCTTTTGCTTTTCACGCAACTGCAAACCATAGCCGGAAAGTTTAGATCTTTTTTGCGTTGGACCGTGTTGGCCGGGCGGAAACGAGCGGCGTTTAAGCGCGCAACGCTCCCGACCGCAAAGCGAAACACCCTCGCGGCGGCACATTTTACAAGTTGTTTTTAGAGTCTTACCCATAAATAATGGAAGTGGGAAGTTAGAAGTTGGAAGTGGGAAGTCGGATTAGATTCGGCGCGGACGTGAAGGGCGGCAACCGTTATGCGGTAAGGCGGTGACGTCTTTAATCGATAAAATATTTAAACCGTTGGCGTTTAAAGCGCGAACCGCGGCATCGCGGCCAGATCCGACCCCGCGAACAAAAACATTAACATCGTGCAAACCGCAAGGTACGACTTTTTCGGCCACGGTTTTTATAACCATCCCGGCGGCATAAGGCGTGGCTTTTTTAGGCCCCTTAAAACCGCAGTGACCCGAGGAAGCCCAAGCCAAAGTATTGCCATTTAAATCAGTCAAAGTGACAATGGTGTTATTAAAGGTCGTTTGAATATAAACCCGGCCGTGCGGAACTTGACGCACAATTTTTTTCTTGGTTCTTTTACCCGGCGCTTTTGTTTGAACAGCATCAGTTGTCTTTTTTTCTTCATCAGCCATAATAGAATAGAAATTGATTTAAACCTTATTTTTGGGATTTGGATTTTGGGATTTGGGATTTCCAACCAGATTAGGTCTTAGTTAACGTGCGGCGGCCGCTACCCATGGTGCGGCGGACATTGCCGCGCACGGTGCGCGAATTGGTTTTGGTGCGCTGGCCGTGTTGAGGCAAGTGTTTAATGTGGCGAGTGCCGCGATAACAACCGATGTCTTTTAATCGTTTGATATTACCCAAAACTTCGCGGCGAAGATCGCCCTCGACGCGATGGCCTTTTTCCACCAATTCGCGAATTTTGTTCGCTTGCTCATCAGTTAAATCTTTAGATCGAACTTCTTCGCTAATACCGGCCATTTTTAAAACTTTTTTGGCCGTACTCGGACCAATACCGTAAATATAAGTTAGCGCCACGATAATGCGCTTGTTAGCCGGAAGAGTAATTCCTGCAATGCGAGCCATAATTTAAATTAACCTTGTCGTTGTTTATGACGAGGATTTTTACAAATAATAACTACGCGACCTTTGCGGCGGATTACCTGGCAGTCGCGACAAATTTTTTTGGCCGAAGCACGAACCTTCATAATTCTTACGTTAAAAATGCGCAAACGTCATCGAACAAAAACATTCGATGACGCGAATAATCTTAGAAACGATAGACCACGCGGCCCTTGGTTAAATCGTACAAACTGATTTCCACCTTGACCTCGTCGCCCGGCAAGAGACGAATGCGATTCATGCGCATTTTACCGGAAAGATGGCCGATGATTGTTTGGCCGTTTTCTAATTTAATTTTGAATTTCGCGCCGGGCAAAAGTTCTTCAACCTCGCCGCGGACTTCTAAATAATCTTTGGAGACCTGGTCCACCATAATTTGTGCTAAAATTCTATCAAATAAGCCATAATTTGCCAAGGCCTTAAAGAAATTCAAAGCGGCAATATAATAGGCTTTTTTAATTAATATGTCAAGAAATGTTGGAAGTGGGAAGTTAGAGGTGGGAAGTTGGAAGTAGATTACTATTCCAAAATGGCTTTAATTCGCCTAATTCCAGCGGCTACGGCTTCCTCTTTTATGATTTTAAAATGTCCTAAATCAGAAGTGTTTTCCACATGCGGTCCGCCGCAAACTTCGGAACTTACTGAACCGATTGAGTAGACTTTAACCTTGCCGCCCAACTTTTCGTACTTGTTTTCAAAAACCCCGAGAGCGCCGGCGGCTTTGGCCTCGACCAAATCCAAAGTTTCGCAAACCACCGGAAGTTTTTCTTGAATGGCACGGTTTACGATTGTCTCAACTTCGGCTAATTGTTCATTGGTTAATTTTTCTGGATAAGAAAAATCAAAACGCAAACGCTCGACCGTGATATTGGAACCACGCTGAAAAACCTGCGGACCAAGCGCTTGTCGAAGCGCCGCCTGAAGCAAATGAGTGGCCGTGTGAAGTTTGGTGGTTTCCTCCGAATGATCAGCAAGGCCGCCAGCAAATTTTTGCTCAGCGCCGGAACGAGAGAGGTCTTGATGCTTTTTAAACTCCGCGGCAAATTGCTCGCGATTAATTTGTTGACCGCGCTCTTTGGCTAATTCTTCAGTCAGTTCGAGAGGAAAACCATAGGTTGAGTAAAGGATAAAGGCTTCTCCACCGTCGATTTTAGAATCACTTTTAAACATTTTTTCAAATTCACGCAAACCTTTGACTAAAGTTTTACTGAATTTTTCTTCTTCGATTGCTAAAGCTTCGTAAATACACGGAGCGTTTTTAATCAATTCCGGATAAACCTGACCCAAATCGGCCACGACAACTGTTGCGACCTCGGCCAAAAAGTTTTTTTCAATACCCAAAGCCTGCCCATAGCTCACAGCACGACGAATAAGACGACGTAAAATATAACCGCGATCTTTATTAGAAGGCAACACGCCGTCATTAATCATCATCGTGGCAGCCCGAGCGTGATCGGCCACGATGCGAAACTGTCTTCTTACATCCACCCAACATTGCTTATCCTCATTTATATATTCACTATCTGATTTTTCGCCATATTTTTTACCGGACAGCCCCTCAATTTTTTTGATAATCGGCCAAAAGAGTTCGGTGCGGTAGTTGTCATCAAGACCGTTCAGAACGGCCAGGGTTCGTTCCAAACCCATGCCTGTATCGACATTTGGTTTGGTCAGAAGTTCATATTTCCCTTCCTTATTTTTATTGTACTGCATGAAAACATCGTTCCAAATTTCTACCCAACGTTTGTCTTTAGGATCAAAAACTTCTGGAGCCGATTCGGCACCAACCCAAAAAAACATTTCCGTATCAGGCCCGCATGGACCAGTTTGCCCGGCCGGACCCCACCAATTGTCTTCACGACCAAGAAAGGCGACACGCTTTTCCGATACGCCAAGTGACTTCCAAATTTCCGCCGACTCGTCGTCGCGCGGAATTCCTTCCTCACCGTCGAAGACAGTAAAAGCAAGCTTGTCGAGAGGAAGACAGAGAGCTTTAGTTAAAAATTCAAAACTCCATTCAATGGCTTCTTTTTTAAAATAATCGCCAAGCGACCAGTTACCGAGCATCTCAAAAAAAGTATGATGGGTTTTATCACCCACCTCATCAATGTCGCCGGTGCGAATACATTTCTGCGCGCTAGTTAAACGCTTGCCGGCCGGATGCGGCTCGCTCAAAAGATACGGCACGAGCGGATGCATGCCAGCCGTGGTAAAAAGCACGGTCGGATCATTTTCCGGCACCAAAGAAGCCGAAGGGATAACGGCATGGCCTTTTTGAGAAAAAAAATCAAGGTAAGCTTTTCTTAATTGGTTGGGGGTCATATTAGCTTGGTTATTATAACGGTTTTTTTAAAAAAAGTCTAGGAAAACAGTTTCCGATCCCTCACCCCTTCTCCCCGCCGATTTACACAACGTAATTTATTTGGTTTTGTTTGTTCCAATGTTTCAAGGGGTTATCCAAAACATATTGACGTTTTTTGGTCAATTCGATTTCGTCACGAATAATACGATCGTAAAATCCACGTTGCCAAACGGAAATATTGTGAATGTTTCGCAAATCATTAATTTTAATGGTGGTTGGCGATTTGAATCCGGTTATCAATGATGAAATTGATTTTGGACGCATTTGAAATGGATTTGGTTTGATGTCCGATGATTGAATACATCGTAGGGGCGAATGGCCATTCGCCCCTACGGACAATTCATTAACGAATTGCCCATCCGTGCAATCGAATTGATTATTCGAATCAACAATCCACACAATGGCATGAAAATGATCAGGTAAAATTACAAATTCGTCCAAAACAATTTCATGACGTATTTCAAATGATTTTAACCATTCATCACGAACAATTTGACCAAATTCATTCAAATACATTTTTCCATTCCATAAATGACCGAATATTTTATCTTCATGATTGGTTCGAATGGTTATAAAATACGCGCCCGGTGATGAATAATCATAACCTGACAAACGAATTGATTGACGGTGATGCAATAAATTTTCCTCCATATTTTTTTAACAAAAAACAACTCCCTTATCTCGGAAACTCTAAATTCTCCCACCGTCGTAGGACTTTGGCGGGATCCCGTCCGAGTTTACGAGGCGGGATAAGCACTAAATTATAAAGATGTTTTAATCCATCTTAAAATTTAGAATTTGGAATTTGGAATTTCCGGTTTTGGGGGAGTTGTTTTGCTAGCACCTAGAATTTAGTTCTTAATAAACCTCACTCGGGTATCTTCATTTCATCACAAAATTAATTTTTTGTCAACGATAAAATGTGGATAATTTTTAATACGCCGTCGTCCTCGTTCGATGATACGGCTTATCGTCAGGAAACTTTTCTTGCGTGGCCAGCCACAAATGGTCGTTTATTTCGAAAGATTTAATATTCGGCTGGCGTTTAGACACCCCTTGTCGGATAAACTCGACGGCCCAAATGGTATTAGCGCGAATTTCCATTTCTTCTACCGAGCTATGCGGGATTTCAATTTTATTGTCAATTTTATCAGCCAAGGAATCGGCATAAACTAAAATCCCTGACTTTCTCAAAATCTGCGGCAACTTATAATCAGCGCAGGCCGTCAATTCTTCCGTATCTTTAAATTCACCGAACCCGATGCCGTCAAACAACTGAAAGATATCGGCCACCAATTGTTGAGCGCGTTTTTGAAAATAAACTTCTTGATCATTATAAATCGAAACGTCTTGAAACGAAGGAAAATTTTCCAAAATTAAATCAAGGAATTTTAAAGCATCGCCATTAGCTTCACTGACCAAATTTGCGGCTCGGCCTTGAAATTTTTCAACCATAACCATGCCCAACTCGCGCAAAATATTCCAGCGTTCTTCCAACAAAGGGATCTCGACATTTCCGTGAAATATTTTTAAAAAATCTTCACGACTGATTTTTGAACAATAATCAAAATCTAAAAGATTAAAGCCATTTTTAATTCCTTTATCTAAGGCCTTAACCAGTCCCCACGAACCGCCAAACTTTTTGCCTTGATCTTCGACAGTCCACTTCGGTTCTCCCCAATAAGAAAAACTTAAAGAATTAAAAAGAAAAAGAAAATGAAGTTTTTCTTCGTCAGAAAATTTTCCAAAATCAATCGGCGCGGCATTCAACCAGTGTTTGACACTGCCATGATCGAAATTTTTTGAAAACTCCAAAATCCTAGCCTGATCAATTTTTACAAAAACCGAATTTTCAGCCACCCTTTTTGTGGTTTCTAAAATTTTGTTCATAGATCAAGACGCAATCGTATTAAATTTATCAAATCATGTTCGTTTTGGTAGATCCCGTGTCTTGAAAACACTAATATTTCGCAGACATCACCTTCCAAAATTCTAAAAATTAATCTGTAACCACTGGATTTTCCGCAGTTTTCTTTTATTTGAAATCTTTTTCAATTCCTGAATGGCGTCTGATTTCCATACGGCATTATTCAACTTTATCCATTTCGCCGTATTTATTGCGATAATAAGTCAAATTATAATCAATAAGTTCATTGGGCTTAGTGGCAATCCATGGCGCTTCGCCATGACTGGCATTTTTCATTTCTGTTCCGGAAAATTTTTCCCACTTGTCCGCGACCTCTTCCATCATTAACAATTCTTCTTTTGAAAAAACTTTTAAATCGTATAGTCGAAGCGGCTCAATTCTTTGCTGGGCAAACAAACCATCGGCAATTTTTCTTTTGGTAATTTTTATTTCCGTGCCGTTCATTTCTTTTAATATTTTTTCGGCCATTCGCGGCACTGGCCCATTGTCAAATCTTAAATAGTCATCGCCCGAAACTGATTTGCCGTATTTTTCAAAAAAATCAAAATCAAGAAAATATAAAAGTTTTAGCATTTTTAATTTGCCCAAGGTGCCATTTTTAATCTTATTTGCAAAAAATAAAATTAAATTTTTATATTTTTTTTGATTGATTTTGGCCATACTCGTTGTTAACTCTTGCTAATTTCAATTATATCATAAAATTTACTGTCCAGCCGGCACTGCCTCTTTCGGCTGATAGCCGCGCAGGAACTTGCGACGAAGCGACGACACGAAGTTAATGGCCTCGGGCGACTTGAGACCGAGAGCGACGACTAAATAAACCGCCAAACCAAGGCCGCCGGCAATCAAACCCTGCGACAAAACGCCCCAGAATGTTTCGAGCGAAATGTAAGTGACAACGATCGGTTTCATGGCCTGAGTGGCCAAGCCGGCCAAGACGCCGGCCACGGTTAAAATCCAAAGCGAACGCAAAATCTCGGCCTCGCGTAAAGTGCCGAGACGAATGCGGAGCGGCACCCACAACAAAACAAAGTTAATCACGGCCGACAAACTTAAAGCCGCGCCCAAGGCCAGCACACCAAAACGCGGCATAAAAAACCAAGCCACGGCGATGTTGACGAGGGCGCTAATTAAACCGGCAATTAACGGAGTTTTAGTGTCACGCAAAGCAAAAAAAGCTCGAGCTAACAAATAATTGAAACACAAAGCAAAGAAGCCAATGGACATCAAGGCTAAGGTATCGGCCGTGATAATGGTTTCCGCCCAGCCGAATTTCCCTGCCCCGACCACGACCCGAACAATTTGCGCCCGCAGAAGAAGGAAAACAATTGTGCAAGGAATAATTAAAAATAAAACTTGCCTAAGACCGGCGGAAATCGTTTCGATGAACTTGTCCATTTCTTTTCGCTCGGCATGTTCGGATAAGGTTGGAAAAATCGCCACGGCGTAAGAAACGCCGATCAAACCGATCGGCAAAAAAGCGATGTTGTAAGCGAAATTAAAAATCGTTAAATTGCCGGACGGTAAAAGCGTGGCCAACATGGTGGTAACGATGACATTGATTTGAGCCACGGCCAAACCAAGGACGCGCGGGCCAGTCAACCTAATCATTTCGCGAGTAGCCAAATCACGCAACTTAAAACTCCAGCAATAGTGATAACCGAGCAACAAAACGCCGATAAATTGAACCAAACAATGGAGAAAAGCGCCCAAGACCACTCCCCAAGCCAAACCAATCGGGCCGAAAATCGGAACCAACCAAAGTGCGCCGACAATAATGCCAAGGTTGTAAAAAATCGGAGCTAAGGCGTAAAGAAAAAATCTTTTCAAACCCTGCAAAGCGCTGCCGAAAATAACCGAAACACCCAAAAAAACTTCGGCTAACAACATTATCCGAGTAAAGTCGACAACCATGGCTGCTTTTACTCCTTCGAAACCGGGCGCGATAAAATCAGCCAGCGGGTGGACAAAAACAAACATAACTCCGGCCGCGAGCAATGACAAAAAGCCGAGAATGTTCAAAACATTATTGGTAAAACACCAAGCCGCCTTTTTTCCTTCGGTTGATTGCAGAGCTCGCGTGAAAAGCGGAATAAAACTGGCCGAAAGCGCGCCAACGATTAAAAGATTAAAAACAAAATCCGGCAATTTAAAAGCGGCATAGTAAACATCAAGCGTGTCGCCGGCTCCGAATTGACCGGAAAGAATACGATCGCGAATCAGCCCGACAAAACGGCTGACTAACGAAAAAATACCGAGGAGTACCGCGGCTCCGGCGATGGTTTTAGATTCATTATTAAACGGCATGGTCATGGCGAACAGAAATTTTTACTCCTTCTGATTTAGATACGGAAGAAGGCGGCGGCAAACGGCCGGCTCGGCGGAACAGATATAGTAAAACAAAAATCGCAAAAAATAAACTTACGACAATCAATTGAACCAAAGGATTTTCCAAAGAGAAAAAAGGAATATGGATCGTCATCGAATCTTCGGCCGTTTGGCCGTCCGGACCTTCAATCAAAATTTTAACCAAATAATCGCCGGACTTTTGGTAAACATGTTCGACTTCGGCTTTACTGGAAGTTGTGCCATCGCCTAAATTCCAACTTACTCGATAACCGTCAGACGAAGGAAGTTTGGTATAAAAATCAAAAGTTTGCCAATTTTTTTGTTGATAAGTGAAAACCGCTTTGGGTGAAGCAAGCAAAACCATTTCTGGCACTACTTCAACTGGTTCAAGTTCTGGCGACTGTTCCATGGTTTCATCAGTTACCAAAGAATCATTGGGTTTAATTGTTTCTTCTTCAGCCGAAGAAACAAACGGCGTTGCCTCAACCTTGGGCGCCGGTTCTTTGACAGCCGAACTTTGACCAGCCACGGTTGGGTTAGAATCCGAAGCGTCGGGTAAGCCATCACCATCAGTGTCAGACGAGGTTGGCGAAGTGCCGATTTCTTTTTCCACGCTATCGGTTAAACCGTCGTTGTCATCGTCATCATCGCAAACATCGCCCAAACCATCGCGGTCAGCGTCGGCTTGATCAGGATTTTCAACGGCCGGACAATTGTCTTCATCATTTTCCAGACCATCGCGATCGTCATCGAAAATCGGGGTAAAAAGTTGCGTTATAACTACATTATTGGCCTCGTTTTCGTCTTCAGGATCAGTCCCGCGAATTTCCGCCCGCAAGTTAAACGTTCCGGAGGGCACGACAAAATCAACATAAACATCTTCTGGCGAACCGCTAACCCGCAAAGAGATGACTTGAGAATCGCCGATTGGCAACGAGCCTTGAAAAAAAGCGACGTATCCGGAAACATCCACCTCGCCAATATTTTTAACGGTCGCGTAAACACGCACCGTATCGCCAACAATCAAAATGTCCTTGGAAAAATCAATACTACCTTGCGACAAACTTAAATCAGCCGTGCCGGCTTTGACTAAACACGGCAATAAAAACAAGAAAAAAAAGAGGAGAAAAAAACGCCTCATAATTTTGCCTTTTCTGTTGACGAAAACCAAAGTTTAGCGGCCAGATCAGGTGTAATATGTAAAGCCGCGCGAAAAGACGGGTGAACCCGAACCACGGCTTTGAGACGAGCTTCTTTATCTTCATTAAACCTTAACTCAACTTCTTGCCCTTGGCGCAAATCCAAGGTATCAGCTTCTTTTTTATTTAAATGAAGATGCGGAACTGGAATAATGACGCCGGTTTTAATTGTCAGTTTTCCAGCCGGACCAACCAATTTACACCCGGCCGAACGCGACAGCCGCCCGGACAATCGCCAAACCGGTTTTATTCCGAGAGCCAGGGCTTCGGCCTCCATCAACTCCACTTGCGTTTGTTTGCGAAGCCCGCCAAGAACATGAACATTTTCCAATTCTCCGCCTCGACCGATAATTTTTACCGTTTGTCGATAAACCGCCTGACCGCGTTGTGACAAAGGCCGCAAAATTTTCGGCTCGATTTTTTTGCCAAACAAAATCTGCCAAGCCTTGTTTGATAAGTGAACATGGCTTGGAACGACTTCAATAGGAATTAAAAATTTCCTCCGCACAAATTTATTTTTTAGTTGGAGTTTTATGTCCAAACTCGTAATGAAAAAAATTATGATGAACCGGCCCTAAAAACATTAAATGCAATTCGCCGAAAAAATATTTTACCGCGATATTGAAATGCCCGTCGCGTTCAAACCGGCGCACCGAGACATGGGCGTTGACTGAATTTAAATAACCGAATTTTCCAAATTTTCGACAACGAACGGCGTAATCGTGATCTTCGCAAAAAGGAACGGTTTCATCAAAACCGTTCATGGCTTTGTGCTTGGTTCGACGGGCAAAAATACAAAAACCCGGGGCATGGGCGTGAAGCGGCAAAATCGCCCGCGAATAGACATTATAAAAACCGTGAAAAACCCGATCAACGGTTTTATTGGACAATGGCATGGCATCGCAAGAAGCAAAATCAAGATGACGAGCGGCGATTTCTTTTTCCGCGCGATCCAAAAAATGTTTATCAATCAGCTTGACATCGGCATCCAGAAACAAAACTATTTCACCCTTAGCCATGGCCGCTCCGCGATTTCGCCCAACGCTTGGCAAACCGCCGTCAACCACGCGACAGTTAAATTTTTTGGCAATTTCCCGCGTTTGATCAGTGGAATTGGCATCAGCCACGATAATTTCCAAGGGTTGAACGGTTTGATTTTTAATGGAACGCAAAAGAATAGGCAGATAATTTTCCTCGTTTTTGGTTATAATAACAATAGAGATCATAAGGGTTACGAAACTACGAAATTTCACGAAACTACGAAATTGGTTTTTTCGTAACAATCTTATCATCTTTTTCCGCTCAACACAAACATGGCAATCCCCGCGGCCACGGAAACATTTAAGGATTTTTTTGGTCCCAACATTGGGATTTCCACCAAACCATCAAGTTTTTCTCTCACCTCTGGCTCGATTCCTGTTACCTCGTTGCCGAGGACTAAAGCCATTGGTTTGTCAGACGAAAAAGAATCAAGCGACCGCGCTCCTTCGCCAGTCTCCAAACCGATAACTTGATAACCATCGACATGAAATTTTTCAATCACAGAAAAAATATCCTCAACTTTTTCCCAAACCACGCGATCTTCCGAACCAAGCGCGGTTTTGGCAATCTCTTTTTGCGGCGGCGCGCCAGTATAACCGGTGAGATATATTTTTTCCACGGCAAAAACATCGGCGCTTCGGAAGATTGAGCCGACATTATAAAGAGAACGAATGTTATGAGCAATAATAAACATACTCCATCTATATTAAAATAAAAACGCCACGGGGGGAAGCCGGGCGTGAGCGAGAGACGTCGAGATCGACTAGGACCCACAGAAGTTGTTGATGGCCACGCGAACCACTTGGTTCATGGTCTCGAGAGCGAGGCGTAAACGCAAATCTTCCAGACTCTTGAGCACACTCGCCGCGACATCAACTTCGAAGTAAACGCTTGGCTCGTCCTTGTCTAGACGGATATTGACAGACTCATCGGCCTCGATCTTGTCGAAAAGCCCCGCGAGAGACAGCCGGACGACTTCGACTTTTGTGCTGATGTCATCCTTGGTTTTTTTGACCAATCGAGCGTCTTCTTCTGCTGAAAGGTGAATTCCGATTCTGCTTCTACGAGAACCTCTGGAGAAACGAGCAAAAAGTCCTTCTTTTGACATGATTACCTCCGTTTATCCGCACGGAAAATCGTACAGGATGAATTTAGGTTAAACAAAAAAACTAACGATGTCAAGCTCCCGCCCCCTCACCTATTTTTCCTCTCCTACGTCATTTGATCTACCCCTCACCATTTATCCTCTCCCTTCCAAGAGGCGCGAATGGGAGAGGAGTCAGTAAAAAAAACGCCGCGGGGGGAAGTTTTTTGTTCCAAAATAACTGCGATCCTCCTTCGCTGAGCTTCGGAGGACGCGGTCACCAGTTATTTGGAAACTAATCCTTGTTTTTTTGGCTAAAACATGATTAAATAAAAAAGCTTTAATTAAAAAGGCAAGAAAAAAATGAAAATGTCAAAAATAGTGCAGTAAAAAAAGCCGGACAGTATGACTGCCCGGACGAGTTGTACCTTGACGCTAGTTAACGTCGACGTTCGGAAAGCGCTCTCAGTTTCTCAGCAAACGGAGTGCCCGCGAACAGACCGGCTAGCACTTCCATGACACCGCTATCCCGGAAAATGGCCAGAGGGGCCATGGCTTCGGCAGCCTTGGCCATGAGAGCATCGTCACCGAACGCCTGAAGGGCGGCGATGAGCTTATCACTGACAGCCACGGCGCGCTTGACGATCTCTTCGGTTTCCTGCCGCTTCTTGTCGAGCTCTTGCCTGATCCTCTCCGCGGCCAGGGCCATGTTCTGATCTTCCTCGGCCTTTCCACGAGCCAGCCTGGCAGCGCTGATGGTATCAAGGCCGGCCTGTTGCGCCAGCTCGGCTCCTTGCTTCTTGCGTTCGCTCTCGAACTTGCTCTTCAGCTCAGCCAGGTTCTTTTCGAGCTGCATCTTGATCTGTTCAACCTCGATGCCGACCTTGGCCGAAGTCGTGGCCGCTTTTTCCTTGGAGATCTCTCGCTCGAAGGCTTCGATACGCGTCGTCTTATTGAGTTCACGTTCCTTGGCCGCGATTTCCAGGGTGGTGCGCAGAGCGTCGGTCTGTGCCTTTTCGAGCAGTCCACAAATCGCCTCATCCTTGATGGAAACGCCCAGCACATCCACTTCGTAAATGCGCATGCAGTTCTCGTCGAACTTTCGACCAGTGCGACCGCCTTCGGTCGATTTTCCGAGGATGGCGTCGCGGATGATGTTGATCGGATCCCGGTAGAACTCTTCGATGCCGTGCTGCTTCACGACATTGCGCAACATGGAGCGCATGTGTTCGGTTAGGAATCGGACGTAGTTATCCACGTTGAACCACTTCAGGGGGTCTTCCCACAGCTGTCCAAAATCCCTAAGAACTGTTTAATCTTAGCGAAAAATTGTTTGAAAAACCAGCTATTGAGCGGAGTAAAATCAGTGTTTCAGGGTACATGGTGATGACATATGCTTCCAGTTCTCTGACCAAATGCCGTTTCGCAATTTCCCATCCGGTGATTCGATTAACCTTTTTATAGACGGCAATTAAGAGAGCGGCGATCATGGTAAGGTACA
>Ga0265296_1003082_pt1 | contig 15967 bp, 11 predicted proteins | sample MunlanPumphouse1_FD_189073 | JGI IMG/M metagenome (GOLD analysis project Ga0265296, IMG submission 189073) | Groundwater microbial communities from a municipal landfill in Southern Ontario, Canada - Pumphouse #1 | ecosystem: Environmental > Aquatic > Deep subsurface > Groundwater | place... | reverse complement strand
CGGCCCCCCGGCCCGGAAGAAGTCGAGGAGCTTCTTCCTCATCGTATATTCCTGCCGCGCGATCTGGCGCCGTTCCCCCTTGATCGCCGCGCTCTCCGGGAATCTCTTCTCCGCGTTTTCAGACACCGGCCGCCTCCCGCGCAAACGCGTCGATCATCGCCGTGATCTGGTCGTCCGTGGAGCCCTTGAGCTGCGTGGCGTCCTTCGGGCACACGGGCACGCAGGCGCCGCATCCCTTGCAGAGAACGTCGACGACGCGGGCGACTTCCTTGTCGCCGTACGGTATCTTCTCGATGGCCGAATAGGGGCACGCCTTCTCGCATTCGCCGCACCACGCGCAGCGGTCGTTCATCACGTACGCGACGAACGGCTGGAGATCGACGTAGCCTTTGACGAGGAGGGCGGCGGCCTTCGAGACGGCCGAGAGGGAGGCGACGATGCTCTCGGTCGAGTTCTTGGGGCCCTGGCATGTCCCGGCTATGTAAACGCCGTCGATCACCGTCTCGACGGGCCGGAGCTTCGCGTGAATCTCGTTGTAGAACCGGTCGGAGCCGATGGGGAGCTTGAGCGTCGTCGTGAGACCGTCGTTCTTTCGCGGCACCATGCCGGTCGCGAGCACGACGAGGTCGGCCTCGATCTCGATCTCCGCTCCTCCGGTCAGAAGATCCTTCACCGTGACGACGAATGCGCCGTTCTCCCCTCGGACCTTCGGCGGATCGGTCTCGCTGAACCGCGCGAAGATCGCGCCCGCCTTCGCCGCGTCTTCGTAGAGGAGCTCGAATTTGCCGTAGGTTCGAATGTCCCGATAGAAGTGCGCTGCTCGGAGCCCGGGGAACCTTCTCTGCGCGACGAGGGACGCGTGCACGGCCGCGTTGCAGCAGTAGCGCGAGCAATAGAGATTCGCGTTTTCGACGACGGCTCCCTGCCTGCTCCCCACGCAGTAGATGAACGCGATCGTCTTTATTTCCCTGCCGCGGTGCTCGAGCTTCCCGTTCGCGCGGCCGATCATCTTTTCGAACTCGTCGAGGGTGACGACGCCGTCGAGGCCGAAGCCGTATTCATCCCGCTTCGGATTGTAGACGTCGAAGCCCGTCGCGACGATGATGGCGCCGACGTTGAGGCTTATCGTCTCTTCCCGGCGCGCGGTGCCCATGTCGACGCCCGCGGCGCCCGCGGCGATTCCCGCGGCGACGGCGACGCCCGGGCCGATCCGGATCTTCACCTCGAAATCGCCGATGTGCCCCTGCTTCTCGACGAGCTCGGCGCTCGTAAAGAGCATGACATTGCTCCGCTTCCTGATTTCGCCGAGGAGCCCCGCGATGATTTCGCTGCCCTTTTTCCCCGCCGGGTACATCTCGCCGAGATCGCCGACGTGGCCGCCGGCTGCGGGCGAGCGCTCGATCAGAAACACCTCGACGCCGAGATCGGCGCTCTCGATGGCGGCCCGCATACCGGCGATTCCCGCGCCGATGACGAGCGCTTTCTTCACCGACGTCACACGGATCGGCTCGAGCGGCTCCGCGCGAAGCGCCTTCTCGATCCCGCCGCGCACGAGGCCGATCGCCTTGCGGGTGGCGCCCTCCTTGTCGTCCGAGTGCGCCCACGAGCACTGCTCCCTGATGTTGACCTGCACATACTGGAAGGGATTCATGCCCGAGCGCTTCGCGACGCTGCGGAAGGTCATGAGATGAAGCTTCGGCGAGCACGAGGCGACGACCACGCGATCGAGCTTATGCTCGGCGACGTCCTTCATCATCTCCTGCTGCGAAGCGTCGGAGCAGGTGAAGAGCGAGGTCCTCGCGACCTTGACGCCGAGCTCCTTTTCGACGGCCTCGCGGACCTTGTCGACGTCGACGTAGTCGGCGATGTTGCCGCCGCAGTGGCAAATATAGACGCCTATCTTCTTCCCTTCTTCGGTCATCGTTTCCTCTTGAGGCCTTCGATATAGGACGCGGCCTGGGCCGCCGCCGCGCCCGAGTGGAGAATCGTGTCCGGTATGTCCATCGGGCCGGTCGCCGCGCCGGCGGCGAAGACCCCCTCAATGCTCGTCTTCGCGGGATTCACATGCTCCTCGGGCTCACGCACGAAGAGCGTGTCGTCCACGTCGAGCGCCGCTCCGTCGAAGAGGCGCATGAATTCTGGATTCGGCGTGAAGCCGACGGAGAGAACGACGAGATCGTGCTCCGCCTCGCGGATCGCGCCGCCGCCGTCGATGTCCTCGTAACGAAGGACGAGGTTCCCGCCCTCTTTCTCCGTGATCTTCGCGACCTTCCCCTTCACGAAGCGCACGCCCATCGCCTTCGTCTGCTCGTAGAACTCGTCGTATCCCTTGCCGAAGGCGCGGATGTCGATGTAGTACATCGTGATGTCCGCGACGGGGAGCGCTCCGAGGAGAAGCTGCGCCTGCTTGATCGAGTACATGCAGCAGACGCGGGAGCATATGGGATTCCCCACCGTGCGGTCGCGCGAACCCGCGCAGAATACGTAGGCGATATTGACCGGCTTCTTGCCGTCGCCGGGCCTGAGAACGTAGTTAAACGGTCTCGTCGGGGCGACGAGCCGGTCCATCTGCATCGCCGTGATGACGTTTCGGTATTTGCCGAAGCCGTAGCGCTCCATGAGCTCGCCGGGAAATAATTTGAACCCCGTCGAAACGACGACCGAGCCCACCTCGACCTCTTTCTCCTCCGCGCGCATGTCGAAGTCGACCGCGCCCGCGGGGCAGACGGCCTTGCACTGGTGGCATTCGCTGCAGATGCCGCAGTTGAGGCAGTTCGAAGCGCTCGCGAGGGCTTCGTCCTCGGTGAGAGGCTCCTGCACCTCGCCGAAATCATCCACGCGAAGGTGCGTCGGCCGCGCTCGCTTTTCGACGCGGATGGACGGATGCGCGATCTGGCGCGCGAGGACCGTTTCCTTGTCCATGGCGGGCAACCTCGGCTCGAACTCGGCACCCTCGAGGACCTCCCCCCGCAGCCAACGATCGATATAGAATGCCGCGCGCTTTCCCTGCGCGATCGCTTTCACGATCATCGAGGGCCCCGTGACCGCTTCGCCGCCGGCGAAGATTCCCGGAACGTTCGTCATGAGCGTCTGCTCGTCGGCCCTGATCGTCGTGTTCGCGTTGAGCTCGACCCCATCGGCGGCGAAGCCCGCGGTCGGCGACACCTGCCCGATTGAGACAAATATGACATCGGCGGGGAGCACCCTGACCGAGCGCTCGTCGAATCTCGGAGCGAACGCCCCGCGCTCGTCGAAAACCGACGCGCACCGCTTCGTTTCGATCCCCGACACGGCCCCGTCCGTGATGACGACGCGCTTCGGACCGAGGCCGTTGTGGAGCACGATCCCCTCTTCGAGGGCTTCGTGGATCTCCTCTTTAGCAGCGGGCATCTCGCGGCGTTTCTCGAGGCACATGAGGTGCACCTCGCGCGCGTGCAGCCGCCTGGCCGTCCGCGCGACGTCGATCGCGACGTTGCCGCCCCCGACGACGAGGACGCGCTTGCCCGCGAGGTCGACCTTCGCCCCGATCGCAACGTCGGCGAGGAGCGCGATGCCGCTCATGACGCCGGGGTGCTCCTCTCCCTCAACGCGCAGCTTCTTGGGGATGGGAGCGCCGACCGACACGAATGTCGCGTCGAACCCGTCGGCGCGGAGCTTCGAGAGCGATTCGACCGCCGTGCCGGTTCGTATCTCGACGCCGAGCGCCTTCACGTTCTTGACGTCCCGTTCGACGACGCCCTTCGGCAGGCGGTAGGGCGGGAGCCCCGTGCGCAACATTCCGCCGGCCTCGGCGCCCTCTTCGAAGATCACGACGCGGTGCCCCCTCTTCGCGAGGAAATACCCCGCCGTGAGACCCGACGGCCCCGACCCAACGATCGCCACCGATTTCCCGGTCTTGTCCGCAGGCGGGCCGTACTCGGGCTCGGGATGACGCTCGTAGTACCAGTCCGCGACGAATCGCTTGAGCAGCTTGATTTCCGGGGCGTCGCCTATTTTCTCTCTGGTGCACTCGGGCTGGCATGGCGCATAACAGGCTCGCCCCAGACTTCCGACGAGCGGCGCATCCTCCATGATCAGGTTGAACGCCTTCTCAAAGTCCCCCCGCCGCGCGAGCGATATGTATCCATTCGCCTTGATTCCTGCCGGGCATGTGTAGGTGCAAGGAGACGTTCCCTCGCGGTCGATGACCGCCTTCTTCGGCACGGCCTGCGGGAACGCGATGTATGCGGCGCGTCTCGATACGAGGTCGAAGTTGAAATTGTCCGGCACCGTGACCGAGCAGACCTTTTCGCAGTCCTGGCATCCCGTGCATTTGGCGAAGTCGACGAAGGTCGGCTTCTTCACGATCGTCGCCTTGAAGGTGCCGTTGTCGTTCCGGCGGATATTCCTGACCTCGCTGTAGACCTTGAGATCGATATTCGGATGGTTCGCGGCGAGCGCCATCTTCGGCGTCGAGATGCATGAGGCGCAGTCGAGCGTGGGAAACACCTTGCTCAGGAGAATCATTTTCCCCCCGACGCTCGGCTCCTTTTCGACGAGAAGCACGCGATACCCCATGTCGCCGAGATTGATCGCCGATTCCATGCCGGCGATCCCGCCGCCGATGACGAGCGCATCGTAATCCATCTACGCCGCCTTCTTCGCCGGGCCCATTTTTCTGAGCGCCTCGCTGAATTGCTTCATGTGTTTCTGGAACGATTCGGCGCACACCGAGCAGACCGCCGCCATCTTGACGCGCGCCGGGTCGAGCGACCGTTCCTTGAGCGCGGCCTGCGCCGCGGCGGCCGTCCTCGCCGTCCGCGCCGTGCAATCGCTCACGAGCGCGCAATCGCTTCCGTCCGCCGCGATGAACACGCCGTCGAAGCCGTTCTCGAGCGCGTGGACGATCCACGCCGGCTTTATGCCGCTCGAGCACGGTATCGCGATGACGAAGACCGTCGAGGGATAGTGCATCTTGTTCCGGCCGGCGAGATCGATTCCCGGGTCGGAGACGTTATCGGTCGAGAATACGAGAATCCGCGGCTTGAATTCACTCATGCGAGATCTTCTCCATGCTCCGAATCAGGGCCGGTATGTGCGGATCCGCTATGGAATAGTGAACATGATTCCCGGCGCGTCGAGATTCGACGATTCCCTCGAGACGCATTCTCGCGAGGTGCTGCGATATGACGGGCTGAGGCGCTCCGCACGCGGCGCCGAGCTCGCTCACCGTCGATTCCCCGTCGCACAGGCAACAGAGCAGATAGAGGCGCTGCGGATGCGACAGCGTCTTGAAGATCGATGCGAGCCGGGCGCACCGTCTCTTTTCCGGAAGTCCCTTCTTCATGCCTACTTCGTCTTCTTCACGAACAATCTCCAGAAACCCGCGTCCTCGACCGTGCCGAGATGCTCGTATTGCATCTTCTTCGTCCACATCGGGATGTCGTTGTTCGTCCCCTCGTCCGAGGAGAGGACCTCCATGATCCCGCCGACGGGAAGGCCCGCCATCGCCTTCTTGGCCTCGAGCAGCGGCCCCGGACAGGCCATCCCGCGCGCGTCCACGACCTTGTCCGTCGTAAGCTTTTTCAGTTCCGCATCGTTCATCGCACCGCTCCTTGCATAGACCCTCCGCTTCCGGCCCGGCGCGGGCCGCCTCGCGCGCGACGCGCCGCCACAACATAAGATTATATGAATATTCTAATTATTTAATATTCCATTGTCAATAATTTTCGCGCATATTGACAGGGGCCGCATCATAGGCTACCTTCTGCGGAACGATGGAAGCGGAGGCACCGCGCGTGAAAACACATTCGAACGCTCACAACGCCGATCATCCGGGCGGGGACTACCGGAAATTCCTCGAGCGGTATCCGAAATACGAATCCACGTCGGTCATCGACGATATCCGCGCGAAGGATTTCACCCGTCTCGACGCCGGGGGGCACGTATACCTCGACTACACGGGGGGCGGGCTCTATGGCGAATCCCTCGTCAGGGACCACGCCGAGTTTCTTCTCGCGAACGTCCTCGGGAACCCGCATTCGACGAATCCGACCTCGGCGGTTTCCACCGACCACGTCGAGCGATGCCGCCACCGCGTCCTCGAGTTTTTCAACGCCTCCCCCGAGGAATACGTCCCCATTTTCACCGCGAACGCGACGCACGCGTGCAAGCTCGTCGGAGAGGGATATCCCTTCTGCCCCGGGGACATTCTTCTCCTCAGCTTCGACAATCACAATTCGGTGAACGGGCTGCGCGAGTACGACCGGGTCCGCGGCGCCGTCACGAAATACGTCCCCGTCATGCCTCCCGATCTCCGCATGCTCGACTGCATGCTCGAGAAGTACCTCGACGAGAGCCCGAAGATATGCAACCGGCTCTTCGCGTATCCCGCGCAGTCGAACTTCTCGGGCGTCCAGCACCCTCTCGAATGGATCGAGAAGGCTCACGAGAAGGGATGGGACGTTCTTCTCGACGCGGCGGCCTTCGTCCCGACGAACCGGCTCGACCTCGGCCGCTGGCATCCCGATTACACGGCCGTTTCATTCTACAAGATGTTCGGATATCCCACGGGCGTCGGCGCGCTCATCGCGCGCCGGGAGGCGCTCGAAAAGCTCCGGCGCCCCTGGTTCGCGGGCGGAACGATCACGATCGCGTCGGTGCAGGCCGATAGATACTTCCTCGCCAAAGGCGCCCAGGGCTTCGAGGACGGCACGCTCAACTATGCCTGCCTCCCCGCCATCGAGCGCGGCCTCGACTTTCTCGATTCCGTCGGGATGGACGTGATTCATGCGCGGGTCGCGAGCCTCGCCGGCTGGCTCATCGAACATATGGCCGCCCTCGAGCACGGAAACGGACGCCCGGTCCTCCGTATCTACGGCCCGACGGACATGGCGATGCGCGGAGCGACGATCGCGTTCAACGTCTATGACGCCGCGGGCGCGACGATCGACCATCTCACCGTGGAGGAGCGAGCGAACACGATGAACATCTCGCTTCGCACGGGTTGCTTCTGCAATCCCGGCGCCGGCGAGCTCGCTCTCGGCCTCTCGAAAGGCGAGATGATCCAGTGTCTCGACCACCCCGGCTCCCGCATGTCGCTCGGCGAATTCCGGCAGTGCATCGACGGAAAGAGCACGGGCGCCGTGCGCATCTCCCTCGGCCTCGTCTCGAACTTCGAGGACGTGAGCCGCTTCCTCCGCTTCATCGGCATGTTCCGCGAAGCCTGACCGCCGGCGATCCGGTCCGCCTGCTTATTCGTGCGGAAAATAGTCGGACGCCCCCGGGCTCGCAAGCCCGGAGGCGTCTCGAAAATGCGCAGCAAGGCGAGTAACGAAACGGAGAAAATCTACTTCTTGGATCCGGCCCAGTTATAGTTCAGCTTATAAACGTTGGGGGTGCATATATCGTTGCAGGATCCGTCCTTGATCTGATCCCTGTCCTTGATCTGATCCTTATCTTTGATCTGATCCTTGTCTCCATCCCCATTAAAGCTCACGATCGGGCCGAGCTTGCCGTAGCCGGTGCCGTCCTCGGGCCTGACGTAGTCGGGATCGAGGCAATTCGGAATGCCGTCCCCGTCGTCATCCCTGAGCCAACTGTAGAAATTGCCCGCCATCACGGACGAAGACGCGAGGACGAATATCGCGAGCATGACTGCTGCGACGGTGAAAATCTTACGCATATCGTTCCCTCCTCAAGCTAAAGAAAATTGCCTACTGCTCCTGCCATGAGTACTAGCACCGGAGATGCCATACGCGAGAATACGACGCAAAGTATTGTCATTATAATATTTACATGGTAGTAGCGCCGGGGCGCGACGGCCGGTGGTTGTACCGTACAGTACACTCACCGGTTCTAAGAGCACCGGCCCGTGCACCGCGAGCCGGGAGAGTCGCCTGCGGAGCGATCGGGATTTCCGTTCAGGGCAAGTCGCCGCCGCGTTGCATCCCGGTGAGAGATCCCAGAGCCCTGTCGATCTCCTTCAGAAGCTGCTCTTCCTTGGCGGCTGCGGCCCCCGCGCGGGCTTCCCGTAGATAGCGGAGCGCCTCGTCCCTTTTTCCGAGATTGAGAAGCGTGCCTCCGAGATAGTAGCGGATGAGGTAGGAATCGGGTTCTGCCTCGAGGGCCTTGCGCAGATGAGCCTCGGCTTCATCGTGGCGACGCTCCCGGCTCATGATGAGACCGATGTATTTATGCGCGTCGGCGTCGTCCGGTTCGAGCCGCAGCGTCTCCGAAAACTCCGCGAGAGCCTCGCGCGCGCGATTCTGCTTCATGAGCTCGAAACCGACGATCGTGTGCATCTCGGCCTCGTAATCGAATTTCTCGACCGCAAAGGGACCCGCGACGCTCGTCGCCGCGGCAATGGCGCATACCGCTCCCGCGATCATCGCCGCGCGCGGCCATCGATTCGCGCGAACGAGATCGACGCAATACAGCGCGCCCGCCGCAGCCGGGACGGCGAGCATCGGAACGACCGGGATCCGATACCGCCCCGATACGAATACGCCGATGATCGCTGCGGGATACAAGAGAAGGAATCCATAGACCGGAACCGGAATTCGTCTCGCGTACCGGACGATCCCCACGAGCGCGAGCGGCACAAGAATCCCGAAGGGGAATCCGAATGCGCCCGCCTTCCAGGTCAGTGCGGACAGGAGCCGCGAGTACCTCCGCGCGGCGTACATATCCTCGTTTCTCGGGAGCTCCCGCGAGCTGAAGAACTCCACGACCTTCCCCACAAGACCCTTCGCAAAATCCGCCGGCTGCGTCTTCACGTAGTCGAGGAAGAGCCGCGTGAAAACGTCCCGGTCCTCCGAATCGCCCAAGGAGCCTTTCACCGTCGGCATGCGCGTGAGCTCCCGCCACTCGGAGCCGGGCCGTATCATGATCGTCCTGTCCCGCTCGGGATTGTTTCCGATGTAGAGATTGATCGGCCCCGACTCGGAGAGAAAATTGAAATCGCCGGTAGCCCGGTAGCACAGCTGCGCGACCGGCATCGCAACGACGAGAAATCCCGCGAGCATCAGCCCTCCGCGCGCCGCGACGAGAGCCGGCCGCACGGGGCGAGCGCGCCAGGCGAACAGGAGCCATCCGCACGCGACGACGATATACGGGAGGAAGGTCGCCCTCGTCACGACGCTCAGGCCGCCGCACACGCCGACGAGCGCCGCGGTCCGCACACCTTTCGCATCCCGCGCCTTCAGAACGAGCAGAACGAGAACGACGGCCCACACCGCCGAAAGGCCCGTGTCAAGCAGCTCGGCGTCATAAAAAATGAGGGGGCCGTAGAGCGCCGCGATCGCTCCGGCGACGGCGCCCGTACGCCGGTCGAAGAGCCTTATGCCGAGCCGGTACACGAGCATGCAGAGGAGCGAACCGAGCAGGATCTGTATCAGCCGAGCCCACAGCATCGAACCGCCCGTGAAGAAATAGACGACCGCGAGAAAGAACGGATAGAGGAAACCCTGCCAGAAAAACCGCTGATAGAAGATCCCCTTTTCGACGAGGAGCCGGGCGTGCTGATCGTAGCTCGCCGAATCGATTACGGGCACGTGGAAGGTGGGGCTTTTCGCGATCTCGCCAAGATAGACGAGCCGCACGGCGAGAGCGAGCGCGAACACGATGAGCGCGGTCCGCCCGAGCCCGGCGCCGGAGACGCTTTCGCGCGCGGAAGCTTTACGCCTGGACGACGCCATGCGTCCTCGCCTCGAGCACGTCCCGCAGCTTGTCGCCGAGCTCGGAGATCCGATACGGTTTCTCGATGAAACCGGAGAGGCCTTTTCCGGCGAATCGCTTCGATATCTCATGCTCGCTGTAACCGCTCGACAGCATAACCTTCACGTCGCCGGAGATGCCGCGCAGCGCGGCGAGGGTCTCGATTCCATCCATGCGCGGCATCGTGAGATCGAGGATCACGCATGAAATCGTCCCGAGATGGGCACGAAAGATCTCGAGCGCTTCGGCTCCATTCGTGGCGATGAGCACGCTGAAACCGAGATGCTCGAGCATGCGTTTCGCGACGGCGCGCACCATTTCCTCGTCGTCGACGAGGAGCACCATTCCGCTCCCCTGCCAGCCGACGGACCGCGCGGGGCGTTCCTCAATATGTTCGACCGTGCTTGCCGACGCGGGGAAAATGAGTCGAAAAGCGGTGCCCCTCCCCTGTTCGCTGCGGATCCCGATCGCCCCGCCGTGCCCCCGCATGATGCCGAGAATGACGGGGAGCCCGAGCCCCCGTCCCGCTGACTTCGTCGTAAAGAATGGATCGTATATCTTCCTTTGCGTTTCCTCATCCATTCCGCATCCCGTATCGGCCACCTCGAGAAACACGTATCGGCCCTCGGGCAGCCGTTCACCATTGATCGTTCCGTTCAGGTACATGCGATCGCACTCCATCGTGCCGGCGGATACCGCGATCACGCCGCTCCCTTCCCCGAGCGCCTCGGAAGCGTTGATGATGAGGTTCATGATAACTTGCTGGATCTGGGAATCGTCCGCTTCGATCAGGGGCAGATCGGATGCACAATCGAGCCGCACCTCGGCTTTCTTTGAAATCGAAACGGCGATCATCCGCGCCGTCTCCTCGATCGCGCGCGAGAGACTGAGTGAACAGATCGCGAAACGTCCCTTCCCCGAATAGGCGAGAAGCTGCCTGCACAGGTCCGCGGCGCGTTTCGCGGCCCGCTCCACCTCGGCGAGACTCTCGCGCGCCGGAGCCTCCGGAGGCAGGCTCGCGACGGCGAATTCGAGATTCCCCTGAATCGCGAGGAGAATGTTGTTGAAATCGTGCGCGACGCCCCCCGCGAGCATGCCGAGGCTCTCGAGCTTCTGCGATTCCCTGATTTGCGCTTCGAAGAGCCGCCGCTCGTCCTCGGCGAGCTTACGCTCGGTTTGGTCCTGCACGCCGGCTATGGCGCCGACGATGACGCCGTTTTCGTCCGTTATCGGCGCCGTTTCGATGCGCGTGAAGATCCGTTTTCCGTCCTTGCGGATAAACTCGAAATCATGCTGCTCCCCGATGCCCCTCGACCGCCTATCGAGAAGCCGCTTGCATTCCTCTACGCCGCGCTCGTCCATGAACGAGAATAGGTGTTTCCCGAGCATCTCCTCGACCGTGTATCCGAGCATCTCGGCCATGCGCGGATTGACGAAAGTGGTTTGCGCACCGGAGTCGATCGTCCAGATTCCCTCCTGGAGCATCTCGATGAGCTGGCGGTATTTCTTCTCGCTCGCGCGCAGCGCATCCTCGCCGCGCCTTCGCTCGGTGATATCGAGCGCGGTGAACGTCACGCCGTGCGAGAGGTCTCCCGCGACGAGAGGCGCCGAGTTGAGATGGATATCGATCATGGCGCCGTCCTTGCGCCGCCAGCGCGTTTCGACGGACCCGGAGCCTTTCAGGGCTATCTGGCGGTACTTTTCATGGCCGACGAAATCGAATTCCTGATCGGTCGCGTACAGCATCCGCGCCGATTTTCCGACGAGCTCCTCCTTCGAGTACCCCGTCATCTCGCAGATCCTGTCGTTGACCTCGAGGATGATGCGTTCCGCCACGATGCCGATGCCGACGGGAGCGGCTCGAAAAAGGCTATCGAGCCTCGCCTGCCTCTCCCACAGGACGTCAGAGGCGCGCTTGCGCTCGGTGATGTCTCGCGATACGTTCGCGAAATAGAGCGGCGCGCCGCTGACCCGATCACAGATCGCGAACGCGAGCGTGTGCACGTCGGTGAGCTGTCCCGTCAGAACGTTCCGGCACTGCAGATCCCCCTCCCACCTTCCTCCCTTCAGGAGAGCCGGGATGATCCTGGACCGCACCAGATCCTTATAGGCCGGGGGTATGACGTCCCCTATCTGGAAATCATGCACGTTGCCGGGAGAAATACCGAGTATCTTCCCGCCCGCTTCGTTGAGGAAGATCATCTTTCCGTCGAGTGAGGCCAGATTGACGAGCTCGCTCGTGCAATGGACGACGGCGCTGAGCTTCTGGAGCTCCTCTTGCACCATTCTTCGCTCCGTTACGTCTTGGGCCGCGCCTACGATGGAGACGGTCTTTCCATTGTGCACGACCGGCGCCTCGTCGATCTCGAACCACACCCGGCGACCGTCCTTGGCGATGAGCTCGGCTTCGTACGGGGGTTGGCGCTCGCCCGTTTCGATGGCTCTCTGGGTAAGTTCGATGGCGCGCTTGTTCACCGGATGATCGGAAACATAATCTGTCCATCGCACGAGGGCTTCCTCCGGCTTGTAGCCGAGGAGCCTCTCGACCTGGGGGCTCACGTAGGTGAAGACATGGTCGCATGAATGCACGTAAAACACATCGGGGCCTTTTTCGACGAGATTCCGGAATCGCTCCTCGCTTTCCCGGAGCGCCTCCTCGGAGCGCTTGCGATCGCTGATGTCGATGACGACTCCCCGGGTACCGACGATTCGTCCGTCCCGCGCGATCGGAGAAGTGTAGATGATGGCCGGAAAGGTGCTCCCATCCTTGCGGAGCGCCATGTATTCGTTGCCCGGGGACCGCCCGCCGGCGATGATGTCTTGCACTGTCTTCTTGGCACGGGGCCTATCGGAGACGGCTATCGTATCGAACATGCGGATTCCCCGCTCCAGATCCTCGCGCGTATATCCGTAATAATCGAAGGCGGGCGAGTTCGCGAAGGTGATCCTACCTTCGGCATCGCATTCGAAGATCGCGAGGGGGAAAGTCTCTGCGATCCCTCTGAAATCTTCCTTTTCGCTCGCAGGGCACTCATCCGCCGTTTTCTCGGCGAATCCGCCGGATAAAGACGCATGGACGCTCCGGCGACGCTTCGCCGTCGGCAGTTTCCCTGCCGGCGTTCGGCGGTCCGCTCCTGTTTTCGTTTTCAGTTTTTTCATATGGTACGATACGCCCTGATACCTGCCTCTCATTATGAGCATATGAATCTCAATGTAAACCGTTTTTTCGAAACCGGGGGGCATCGAAGCGTCGGGATAAAATGGTAGGAGCCGGGCGCGGGCCCCGGCTCCACGATGGTATCCATTGAAAACGCTATCGAACGCGACTCACCGCGCGCTCGATAGCGACCACTCTTTGAAAATATCCATGATCGTCGTGCCCGCCTCGGTGCCCACACCCGTTATGCTGTAACCGCGGCTCTCGCCATGCCAATGATAGGGCACATACCCGATTTCCCCGGCGTTCGTCGCCCAGCCGTCGATGGGCTCAGTGGCGGCCCAGGTTGCCGGATTGATCAGAAGCGCTTCGCGCGGCAGAAGATCGGTAAGGGTCTCCCCGTACAAGTCCATGCCCCACGAGGTACCATCAGGATAGATACCATTATTGCGGGCTGCGAACTTTTCGACGGCGAGCTGCACTGTCCTGCAATGGGACATCACGATCGCGTCGATCGCGCCGATCGCGAGGTTCGTGACGACGACCTGCCTGATGTCATTCAAGAAGCCTGTTATGACATAGCCCGGAGGGACATACCGGCCGTCTCGAGGGCGATACTCGGGAATCGCCGCGTAGCCGATCTCGCCGGGGCGAGTGGCCGAATGGTTCACAGGGCTTTCGCGCGATCCCGTATACGGGTTCTCGAGCAAATGAGCCCGCGGGAGGAGATCGATGACGCTCCCGCCAGGGATTCTGTCCTTATCCACGGTTTCGGGATACAGTCCCTCGTTCTGCGCCGCGGACTCCTCTACGGCCTGCTTCAGCAAGAGGCAATTCAACCGCACCCTCGCTTCTTGAGGAGAGGTCGCCATCTCGATAAACTCCGAACCCTGTGCCGAGCCGGTGATTCTGTACCCGATATTCCATCCGCTAATCTGGATCGTTTCGTATGCCACTCCCGGCACGCACGCCGCCGTGCCCGGATAGAGACCGCCGTGTGTGTCCGGATACTCTTCGACGGAGCGCTGGAGCGTCCGGCAATCGGATGCGATAATCGCTTCCTCGCGCGAGTATCCGAGGTTCGACAGGGTGAATATCACGGAACCCGCGCCGTAGCCGGTCACGACATACCCGATCGGGACGTCGTTCTGCAGTATCGCCACATAGCCGATCTCGCCGGGTGAACGGGCGGTGCGACCTGGCGGGTATTGCGCGAGGCCCGTGTACGGATTGACAAGGGGGTTCGCCAGGTTGAGGTGCCACCAATACCGGCAGTCGATCTCGTACGGGTACTTATGATTGTTATCAAACATCTCTTCCGCCGCCTGCCGGACGATGAAGCAGTTCGCGATCACCTTCGCCTCTTCGGGCGAGCCGAGGTTCGAGAGCGTAGCGACGAGCGAATCCGCGCCGAAGCCGGTGACGACATAGCCGACGTTCCAATCCCCCTCGGCGACGGGGACGTAACCGACTTCGCCGGGGTTGCCGGCGACTCCGTTTACGGGCGCCGACGGGCTTCCGGTGAACGGATTCTCGAAATCACCCGCGGGCAGAAGCTCGATAACGGTATTCCCCGCAAGCGACGTATCCGCGTCCACGTTTTCAGGATAGACTCCGTCATTCTCCCCGGCGAACTGTTCTACGGCCGCCTGAAGCGTCGCGCAATTTGCCACGACGATCGACGCATCGGGCGTCTCTGGAACGGGTGTCGGCGTGTTAACGGAATTGTCTTCCCTGCTGCATCCGCCCGTTGCCAGATTTGCCAATAGAAGCAATATCAATACGTTTTTCATGTTAATCCCTCCAAAATACACATGAGCGAGTTCCCTTATACAGTGATTCAATGCATAGAGCAGGCCAAAGACGCCTTGCGAAAAAGCGTATAACCTGCTTAATTATAAGATGTTACGCGTGGTGCTTTTTCTGCCGCACTATTGACAAATAGTTATCAATTCGGTATAATGACACCACAAGAAGGGAACAGCTCATAGCTCGGCCGGCGCTTATTGTGGGATGTGCCGGCTTACCCCCAAATTCAGAGCGGATGCTTTCCCGGATTGATCGATGTGCGTCGAGCGGATAGGCGGGAGCGAACCTCCCGCCTATTCGTTTGTGGACCTCTAGAAGGCGTAGCCGACCGTGAGTCCCGGCCATATCCAGAAACCGCCACCGACGATGAGCCCGTACGCGCTTCCACGAAAAAGGAAGCCGCTTTCCGAGCGAAACTCGAATCCAAGCCCGGCGTAGCCATAGCTCGTGGAGCTGTTATCATCGAAGGGCCCCGATTGCGTGCTGGCGTTCAGAAACACGCCTCCCGCCGCGAGGTACAAAGAGCCGTCCTTCGGGATGATGTAGAATTTCCCGCCGACCGGAATAAAGATGACCGTTACATTATCGTCGCCGGTTCCGCCGCCGAGCGCGCCGAGACCCACTTCAATGCCTAACTCCTTAACGGGCGTATACTGGTAGTTGAAGCTGTAGAGAAGGGCTTTCCCCAAGAGCTCGATACCGACGTCGCTCTTCAGCTTCTCGCGAACTAGCTCCTGCGAAGCGGCGGGCACGGAAACAAGGCACAACGTCGTGCAGACGACCAGCAGCGAGCACGCGGTCAAGAAGCGCTGATTCATGCGAGACCTCCTTTAAGTGAGATATACCCTATCGACCGGTAATCAGAATGCCCGCCCCATGCTGATATTGTCAAAGCTTATCATGTGCAATCTATCCGCGTTTCTTCAGAAAGCTGTGCCGGTATCCATACATGAAGTACACGACCAGCCCCGCGGCGAGCCAGAGACCGAAGCGGATCCACGTGGCCCACGGAAGGCCCAGCATCAGGTAGATGCACATCGCCATTCCGAGGAGCGGTATCAGCGGCACGAGCGGCGTTCTGAACGTCCTCGGCCTGTCGGGTTCGGTGCGCCGCAGGATGAGGATCCCCGCGCATACCAGAACGAACGCGAAGAGCGTTCCGATGTTCGTGAGCTCCACCATCTCGTTGATGTTCGTCACCGCGGCGATCGATCCGACCGCGACGCCCGACCATATTGTCGTCACATGCGGCGTCCGGTATTTCGGGTGAACCCGCGCGAAGTACTTCGGCAGGAGCCCGTCCCT
>Ga0265296_1003081_pt1 | contig 15969 bp, 18 predicted proteins | sample MunlanPumphouse1_FD_189073 | JGI IMG/M metagenome (GOLD analysis project Ga0265296, IMG submission 189073) | Groundwater microbial communities from a municipal landfill in Southern Ontario, Canada - Pumphouse #1 | ecosystem: Environmental > Aquatic > Deep subsurface > Groundwater | place... | reverse complement strand
TTTCTCCTTTTATGAAGCCATTGTCAGGAATTGCCAGATCAACAACATCGCCTTTCTCAATAGAAAATGAAAGCTTCTGAAGGTCAAATGCATTATATCCATAGGCATACAACGAACCCACAAAACTCCCTGCGCTTGTACCGACAATCATATGGACCGGTATTTTGTTAGATTCGAGTACCTTCAGCACCCCTATGTGCGCAAATCCCTTTGATGCGCCGGCGCCAAGGACTACTGCAATCCTGGCAGGAGGAAGAGGAGGTTTAACTTCTTCTTTTGGAGCGCAGGAGAAAATTGAAAAAATAAAAAATAAAGATAAAAAAAATCCCAATAAATTCTTCATGGCCTATTTCTCCTTCTTAAAACAGTAAGTACTAATGAAATCGTAAGTAAAGCGACATTTCCGGCTATTCTGTCATTCCGGCTTGTCCGGAATCTTTCTTTGTTTTCAGAAGGATTCCCGACGCGCTCCGCTTGCGGGAATGACAAATTTACTAATGACCTCATTAATATCAGGCAAGGCATTGCGTTTGAGCGAGAATGCTGTGCCCTGCCAAATTTCAAATCGCTCAGCATATCCTCGGCAATTGCTCCCCTGAAAGCATATCAATAAGGCGTGTCCCGCCGATTCTTGTCTTTAATAAGACCTTTTCTGAAGGTGATTCTACCACTTCCCCAATAATATTTGAACCCCTGCCCAATGGATTTTTTTTCAGGACATCAATCATCTGTTCCGCAGCATCGTTCTTTACAAAGGCAACAAAGATACCTTCATTTGCAATATACAATGGGTCCAGGCCCAACAGCTCAGACGCACCTATGACCCCTTGGGCAACCGGTATCGCATCCTCACTGATTTCAAAGCAGAGGCCTGACTCCAGTGCCATCTCCTTGAGTGTTGTAGCAAGCCCTCCTCTTGTAGGGTCTCTCATTGCATGCACTCCTCCATATCCGAGCATCTCCTGTACGATATGATTCAATGGAGCTGTATCACTCAGAACAGGTGGGTTGAAACTTAAACCATTTCTTTCCGCCATAACAGCAACTCCATGATTGCCTATTGTCCCGCTTATGATAATCTTATCCCCGATTTTTATATTTTCAGGAGATATATCAATCCCGTCTTCAATAACGCCGATTCCCGATGTATTTATGAACATCCCGTCGCCTTTACCTTTATTAACAACCTTTGTGTCGCCTGCAATAATCTTTATCCCTGCTCTTTTGGATGCATCTGCCATTGATGAGAGTATCTTTTTCAGGTCATTCACTAAAAATCCTTCTTCAAATATGAACCCTGCGCTGAGATACAAAGGTCTGGCGCCTACCATTGCAAGGTCATTCACAGTGCCATAAACAGCGAGGTCGCCTATATTGCCGCCGGGGAAAAAAAGCGGTGAGACAACGTAAGAGTCAGTCGTAAAGGCAAGCCTGAATCTATTTTTTTTGTCATTGCGAGCCGAAGGCGAAGCAATCTCAGTAGTATTAGATTGCCACGTCGCTCTGCTCCTCGCAATGACATCTTCTGCGATCTGAGCAAACTCAATAACAGCAGAATCTCCAAAGCTTTTCATCTCGAATTCAGGCGCAAAATACTCTCTTATAAGAGTATGCATCTTCTTGCCGCCGCTTCCGTGTTCAAGAAGTATTCTATCCACTAAAATCTCCATACTTATAATACGCAGCGCAGCTTCCCTCTGTGCTGACCATGCATGCGCCAACAGGGCTCTCAGGCGTGCATGCGCATCCAAAAAGCGGACATTGATCAGGGGTTTTCAATCCTCTTAAAATCTCTCCGCAAGAACAGCCCTGCGGTTCCTGTGGGCCGGAAGCAAATGAAATATCAATCTTTATTGCCGAACTTATATTCCTGTGCCTGAATTTCTCTCTAAGCCTCAGGCCGCTTAATGGTATTGTCCCAATCCCTCGCCAGTAAACATCACACGGCTCAAAATATTCATTCATAAGCTCAACAGCCTTCGGATTTCCTTCTTCCCTTACAACCTTTTTATATTGTATTTCAACCTCTGCTTTATTCGCTGCAATCTGCTCAAGAAGCATATTTATCCCCTGCAATATATCCTCTGCATCAAAGCCTGTTATAACAGACGGTTTCCTGTATTTTTCAACTATAAACCCGTACGGCCTGCTTCCTATGATAGTGCTGACATGCCCCGGAAGTATAAAACCGTCAACATTAACCTCACCTGAACCAAGGAGAGCATCCAACGCCGGAGGGACAAGCTTGTGAGCAGAGTATATATAGAAATTTTCAATCTTCAGTTTGTCTGCCTCAAATAAAGTTCCTGCCACAGACGGAGATGTTGTCTCAAAACCTGTTGCAAAAAATACAACCTTTTTATCCTTATTATCTGATGCAATCTTGAGAGCATCCATTGGAGAGTAAACAACTCTTACATCAGCGCCCTCTGCCCTGACTTCTGAAAGATTCTTCTCAATGCCTGGCACACGCATCATATCGCCAAAGGTTGTGAAAATGATATCCTCTTTTCTTGCTATTGACATGGCGCTTTCAACATCTTCAACAGAAGTGACACACACAGGACAGCCCGGCCCGCTTATAAGGATAATCTTTTCTGGAAGCAGCTTTCTGATGCCGTGCCTGAATATCGCAACAGTATGAGTGCCGCAGACCTCCATCAGCCTTACCGGTCTTTTTATGGAGTCCAGCAATTTCTTTATATTTTCGATTATTATTACGCCTTCCACTTTTCTGACTTTAGCCTCTCCCTTATTATATACGCCTGGCCAAGTGATATGCCTGCATCATTCGACGGCACCTTTTCATTAATGTAGACATTAATCCCTGATGCCTTAAGCCTGTACATGGTATTACTGATAAGATACATATTCTGGAAAACTCCTCCGCTTATAGCTGCATCATACAATTTATAAAGCATACTGACCTTTTGAATAACCCTTTCAATAACTGTCACGATAGTATTATGAAACTTTGTAGCGATAATATCCCTGGCGGTCCCGCATACTATATCCTCTATCAGCCGCAATATTGTCAAAGAAAAATCAACTATTATCTTCTCCTTGAATATAACATCCACGGGGTAATCATCATCTATATCATCCGTTGTATATGATTCAAGCGCCATTGCAGCCTCACCCTCAAATGTATTTCTATCGCATATCCCAAGCATTGCCGAGACTGCATCAAAAAGCCTCCCTGCACCCGATGACAGAGGTGAAAATTCCCGGTTATCAATTATTTTCAGAATATTATTCAAGTTATCTTTGCCATACTTTTCAATAAATCCTATGGATCCCAGATAATGCATAGCCTCATCCCCTGCAATATCTTTTATATAACTCACTGCTACCCTCCAGGGTTCTCTGACTGCCATCTCGCCGCCCGGCAATGGGATGTATTTAAAATGCCCCACTCTCTTAAAATCCTCCAAGTCAGCAACCAAAAACTCACTTCCCCACAGGTTTCCGTCAGTGCCGTAACCCGTACCGTCAAATGCAATTCCCATGACCTTTCTCTTAATGCCGTTTTCAGCCATCACAGATGCTATATGCGCATAATGATGCTGAATACCGAAATATTGAATTTGAGATTTGAGATTTGAAATTTGAGATTGCGCTAAGGCCCATTTTGTTGACAGATAATTAGGATGCAGGTCATAGGCTATGGCAACAGGATTTACCCTGTATACACTCTTCAGATTCCTGAGACTCTCTTCAAAAAACTTTACTGTCTCATAATTTTCCATGTCTCCTATATGCTGGCTCGGAATTGCATAACTGCCCTTTGTGAGCGTGAATGTGTTTTTTATGTCAGCGCCGCATCCAAGCACCTCCGGCCCTTCATCATGCAAGGTTATAGGGTCAGGCGCATATCCGCGCGAACGGCGGATAAACAGCGGTTTTGCCTTATGCCTTAAAAAGTGACTTCTGACAACTGAGTCATCAGTGCGCATGAAAATATCCCTGTTATGGATTAAAAATGCATCTGCTATATCGGATAATTTTGAGATTGTCTCATCATTATCAATAACAATCGGTTCCTCAGAAAGATTTCCGCTCGTCATAACAAGGGCATCGAAGCTAGCCACACCCCTCTCGCCCCCCCTTACCAAGGGGGGGATGGGGGGGTAATAATAAAATAAAAGATAATGCAGCGGAGTGTATGGAAGCATAAAACCAAGATACTGGTTATCAGGACTTACTGCATCAGGCAAGGAATCAGCATCCGCCCTCCTCCTCAAAAGAACAACAGGTCTTTTATTGGAATTTAAAATCTGTTTTTCTTCTTCTGATACCTCACAGTATCTTTCTATTGCCGCGACATCAGTCGCCATAAGCGCAAAAGGCTTGTTGCTTTTTCTTTTTCCTCTTCTCAGCCTTTCTACCGCATCTTTATTTTTCGCATCACATGCAATATGAAAACCTCCAAGCCCTTTTACTGCTATAATTTTCCCATCTTTTAATAGCTGTATCGCAGTTTCTATTGGATTTTGACTGACCACTGACAACTGACCACTGACAACTAATTTAACTTCCGGCCCGCAGATTGGACACGCATTAGGCTGCGCGTGAAATCTCCTGTTCCCGGGATTATTGTATTCAGCCTCACATTCAGGGCACATCCTGAAAACAGACATCGTGGTGTTTTGCCTGTCATACGGAACTGCATTTGTAATCGTGTATCTCGGCCCGCAGTTTGTGCAGTTTATAAACGGATAGAGATAGCGCCTGTCAGTATTATCAAACATCTCTTTGAGACAGTCATCACATACAGAGATATCCGGAGAAATAAGCGTAGAACTTCCATTGTCTTTGCTTTTAAGTATTTCGAAGCCTTCGTAGCCGCAAAAAGGCATAGGCGTGACATCAATATTGATTATTTTTGATAATGGCGGAGCTTCTTTTGAAAGCATCTCTATAAAAAAGGTTACATCATCACCCTCTATATCAATAGTTACTCCAGCAGCAGTATTGGTTACACTGCCTTTCAGATTCAGGGATTTCGCAAGGTTATAAACAAACGGCCTGAAACCAACACCCTGCACAAGTCCCTTGATGTTAATGAGAACACGGTTCATTTCACTTTCTTTACCAGCCAATCAGTCCACTCTGATATCCCCTCGCCTGTCCTGCATGAAATCTCAAATATCTTTATTGAAGGGCTTAAAGACATTGCATCCTTTTTTATCTTGTCTATACTTACATTCGTATGCTGCAAAAGGTCAATCTTGTTCAGGATTAAGGCTGATGATTCCTGAAACATCAATGGATATTTCAGTGGTTTGTCATCTCCCTCTGTTATGCTCAAAAGCATCATCTTCATATCCTCGCCAATATTAAACTCAGCAGGGCAGACAAGATTCCCTACGTTCTCAATAAAAAGAAGCTCAATCTCTTTCAGCGGAAGCTCTCCCAGAACTTCATTAATCATATTTGCATCAAGATGGCAAGCACCCCCTGTATTTATTTGAATAACCGGCACCCCGAGACTACCAATCCTTTCAGCGTCCTGAGTGCCTGCAATATCTCCTTCAATAACTGCCACTTTTAACTTTTTATTTAGCTCTTTTATGGTTCTTTCAAGCAGAGATGTCTTCCCTGCGCCGGGTGCGCTCATGAGATTTATAACATATACCCCTGAATCATCAAATATTCTGCGATTATCCGCTGCAATCCTTTCATTGGCTTCAAGTATACGAGTTACAACCTTGACTTTCATCAAGTCACCTCCATATCAAGAATTTCAAGTTCACGCCCTGTATTCACCTTAAACGATAACCCGCCGCATTCCGGACAGCATAAGACATATGCCTCTTTTGTAATAAAATCTTTACCGCAATTGCCGCATATTCCGCTTACCGGAATTTCATCTATTATAACGGTTGCGCCTGCTGCAATCGTATCTATCTTAAGTGCATCAAAGGCAAAAAGGAGGGCATCGGTCATAACACCCGATGCCCTCCCTATTCTCAGCCGTATTGAATCTATTCTGCTATAGCCTGCTTTTCTGCAGTTCTCAGCAGCAATCTCAATCACATTCAGAGCAATCGAAGCCTCATGCATTATTCAGTTCAGCTCTTGGACAGCCTCTCCCTTTCCTTTTCGTATGCCTCTTTACCGGCATCAATAGCAGTAGCTATTACGGATTTTTTCTGTTCAAAAATATCCTTGCCCTTCTCGACTGTTGAGCCAACCCTGTCTTTCATATCCTCTGCAAAATCTTTTATCTTCCGCCTTGTCTCAGGTCCCGACTGCGGGGCTAAAAGCATTGCAAGTCCCGCACCCACAATACCTCCGAGAAGAAAAGAAAGAAATACAGAACCTGTGCTACATCCATTGTCGTCTCTCATTGACTGCCTCCTTTTAAAAAAACATTCTTTAACAAAACCTCAAGGGCTGTCCTTATGCCAACCCTCAAACCCGAAACTTTTATTATGGTTTCTGAACTCACCTCATTTACAAGTTCGCTTACTTTTTTTAGATTCCGGCCAATATCCCTTGTGCTGCCGGATATTGTTCTTATATCTCCTGTTATCTCATTTACGTCATCTGTTACCTTTCTAAGACTTCTGAGGGTAAGTTGAAGTTCCTCCATAGTCGGCTTCAGCGATTCTTCAGTGGTCTTCAGGAACTCAGTAAGCGCCCTTGCAGATTTTCTTAATTCAAGCAATACATAGATAAAAAAACCAACTACAACCAGAAAGGCAATTGCCATAAGTGCAAACCATATCTCGTTCATTATTCCTCCTTAAGTCCATTATATCACATATATCACATGGCCGGATAAGGTCAAGCTAACCCAAATGCTCTATCAATATCTTTACCCCGATACCTATTAAAATCACTCCGCCAACTATCTCAATCTTCTTTTCAAAGAAGTGTCCAAATCTATCGCCGATGAAAACACCTATAAAGGAAAGTAAAAAAGTTATAGCTCCGATTATTATTGAAGGACTTATAATGGAAACCTTTAAGAATGACAGGCTGAGCCCAACTGCCAGGGCATCAATACTCGTTGCAACAGACAGAATCAATAAAGTATAGATATTCAGAGGGTTGGTTTGTTTTTTATCCGGGTTCATTGCCCTTGATTCAAGAATCATTTTAAAGCCGATAATACTTAAAAGCCCGAATGCTACCCAGTGGTCTATAGATGAAATTAAATCTCTCAGGCCGAGGCCTGCTGCCCATCCTATTACCGGCATAACTGCCTGAAATAATCCAAAAAATACTGCGATCTTCAGGGCATTATTGATATGGAGTCGTTTGATTGTAAACCCGCTTGTAACAGAAACAGCAAAGGCGTCCATTGCCAAACCAAATGCTATAAATAAGATTGTAAATGTATCCATAATTATTTATTAAAGCATTAATCGCTGAAAAAATGAAATAATAGCTATAGGTTAATCAGCAACAGAAGGGAACTGTCTTTGAGCGGTTTTTTTTGCCGATATCCCAAACACCCCCCTTAGTCCCCCCTTGATAAGGGGGGAATTGAGAGGGGTGAGAGGCAAAAGCCTCGGAGCCCCGACTTTTCGGGGCGAGAATGAGCGAAAAGATTGTTCCCTTCTGTGTTTCTAAGCAAGAAAAAACTTCCAAAACTTTCACCAAAAAATATATAATCTTATATGCTATCAGAAACAGAGATAATCATTCGCCTTGTCCTTGGCGCAATTTTAGGCGGCGTCATAGGATTTGAGAGGCAGGTACATGGCAGGCCAGCCGGGTTCAGGACACAGCTTATAGTCTGCATGGCTTCTGTGCTCATCATGATAGTCTCTGAATATTATCAGTACCTGAGCTATATGAATCCTGCTTATATCCGTGTTGACCCGGGCCGCATTGCTGCAGGCGCTATAACTGGGGTAGGATTTTTGGGTGCAGGCGTTATCTTAAGAATGGGTATTACGGTACAGGGGCTTACGACAGCGGCGTGTCTCTGGATAGTCGCTGCAATCGGTCTTGCAGTAGGAGCCGGTTTTTATCTCGCTGGAATAGCATCCTGTGCATTAACGCTTTTTTCCCTGCTTGTACTCAGAGTGGTTGAAAGAAGGATGTCGAGGCTGGTATTTAAGTTCATCACAATCACGGCAGATGAAGGTATCGCGGAAGAAAAGATTGAATCAGTGTTCAAGGCACACAACTCACGTACAGTCAGCACAGATTACGAAAAAGACATCCAAAAGGCTGAGATTACATACACTATCACGATTTCCCTCAAACACGATGTCCCGATGAAAACAATCCTCAATGAGCTTTCCTCGCTCGAGTTTATAAAGAAGGTCGTTATAAAAGGTTAACCTCGCCTCTTTTCTGTCATTGCGATCCGCCTGAGGCGGAGAAACAATCTAAAGACAAGATTCTTCGCTCCACTCTGAATGACAAATACTAACCTGCTTCTCACTTTCTCAATCTACAACCAAAAAAGCGCACTTCAAATATTCAGTCTCCGGCATTGAAAGAAGCACCGGGTGATCATGGTTCTGGGAACGCAGACTGAGAAGTCTCAGGTTGCGCCCTGCCCCTCTCCCTGCGGAATGCAGCATATCAAGAAACATCTCCCTGCTCATGTGATAGGAACAGGATGAGGTTGCAAGTATTCCGCCGGATTTTATCAGCCTCATGCTCATCTCATTAAGCTGACGGTATGCCTTCACTGCCTCTTTTATTTTGCCTGAGCTTTTTACAAAAGCAGGCGGGTCAAGAATGATAAAATCATATTTTCTTTCGCCTTTCCCAATTTCATCTTTCAGAAAAGAGAAAACATCAGATTTTATAAATTTAGCTTTATCATGAAAGCTGTTTAACCCCACATTCTTTTGAGCTTGTGTTATCGCCCTTTCTGATTCATCAACACCTGTAATCTCATCAACGAGTGAAGCAAGTCTTAATGACCATGCGCCTGTATAGCAGAACAGGTCAAGACCTTTCCCTCCCTTTATGAAATTCCTGAGAGCTGTTCTGTTTTCCCTCTGGTCAAGAAAAAATCCTGTCTTTTGTCCTTCGTATGGGTCTACCTCAAAGAGCACCCCATCTTCACTTATCACGGGAAGAGACTGAAGGCTGCCTTTTAAAATTTCTTTATAGAGCGGGATTCCTTCGAGAGCACGCATTCGGCTGTCATTTTTTACTATTATCACCTCAGGGTTAAAAATCTCATCTATTAATCCAATAATTATGTCTTTGAAAGTCTCCATGCCTAATGTGAGAAACTGCAAAACAAGGCAGTCTTTGTATTTATCCACAATAAGGCCGGGAAGATAATCTCCCTCGCTGAAAACTAAACGGATTGCATCCCGGGTTCCGAAAAACCGTTCTCTCAGACTCAATGCTGCATTTATTCTCTTTCTGAAAAAATCTTTATCAATACTCTCTTTTTCTCTGGTCAGTATTCTTATCGAGATAAGGCTGTGAGGGTTGATATATCCGATGCCAAGAAATACATCTTTCATATCATAGATCTCAACTATAGAACCAGGGCTGTATTTCTTTGGATTCTCGTACAGCTCATTCGAGAAAACCCACAAATGCCCGTCAAGAATTCGCTTTGTTCTTTTTAGATGAACCTTCTGCATGTCATATTTTATCTTATCGCCGCAAAAATAGTTGAAAACAGTAGTCATCCTATACAGTCATTCCCGCTTTCGCGGAAATGACGAAAAAAATTACTACCTGTGAACTGACAAAACTTACTGCCCTGCAAATGAAAACTATTGATAAAAAATGCCGGAATGCATGAATATAAATCATGTCCAGGATTATCATTAAAAAATCTACTTACGATTATGACATCCTCAGGCCGCGGGTCTTTGAGATAATGGATGCCCTTGGCGGAGAGCGGATCAAAAAAAACAGCCATGTTGTGATAAAGCCAAATCTTCTTGCGCCGGCGCCGCCTGATAAAGCAATAGTCACCCATCCGCTGGTTATAAGAGCAGCAGCCGAATATGTGCTTAAAAAAGGAGCGAAGCCGCAAATTTCAGACAGCAGCGCCATGGGCTCTTTTCAGAAAGTGATCTCAGAGAGCGGAATAAAAGATGCGCTCAAAGGACTTGATGTTGAATACAGAGAATTTAAAACCTCTTTAAAGATCGACGTTGGAGAACCCTTTGGGAAAATAGAGATTGCTGAGGATGCGCTCAAGGCAGACTTTCTAATAAACCTCCCAAAATTTAAAACTCACATGCAGATGCTTCTGACACTCGGAGTAAAAAACCTGTTCGGGTGTATTGTTGGAATAAGGAAACCGGAATGGCATTTCAGAACAGGAGTTGACAGGGAGATGTTCGCAAAATTGCTGGTTAATATCTATAAGGCTGTAAGCCCTGCCATGACGGTTATTGACGGCATACTGGCAATGGAAGGCCAGGGGCCCGGCAGGCGCGGCACACCTAAACGCCTCGGGGTTCTTATGGGCAGCAGGGATGGCATAGCGCTCGATATTGCAGCCTGCAAAATGCTGGGGATACAACCGGATAAATTATTGACAAACAAGCTGGCTAAAGATATGGGTTTAGTTAATGAAGCAACAGAGATTGAGGGAGATTTTCAGGAGATAAAGCATTTTAAAATGCCTGATATAACTCCGCTGGTCTTTGGTCCGCAAAAACTTCACAGGCTAATGAGAAAACATCTGGTACAGAGACCTGTGTGTGATGATTCCATATGCAGGTTATGCGGAGAATGCTGGAAATACTGCCCTGCAAAGGCGATAATCCGCGGAAGAAAAAAACTGCACTTTGATTACGACAAGTGCATAAGATGTTACTGCTGCATAGAGGTATGTCCCCATGCTGCCCTCCACGCAAAAGAAACTATAACCGGCAAGGTGCTAAGAAAAGTTATAAAGAGATAACACTCCGCAGCAAGTTATGGGTTATTTTAAAGTTGAATTTATGTTATTTGTTGTCATTCCCGCTCGTCGGGAATCCTTCTTAAAGAAAAAAAGATTCTGGACAAGCCAGAATGACAGAAATATGGTAACCCTGTAGCAAGCTACAGAGAAATAATTGCCATAACAATTGATATGCCTTATAATAACCCATCGCATTTTTGTGGAGGCGGCGGCATGGAAAATCCCATTAAGATAACTTATTCTTTTAAATTTCCAGAAGGCGCAAACAAGATATTTAATATTCTTCTTGACAGGCAGACCCTTGCTTTTATCTCTGAGAAAAAATCCGACGCTCCTTTGTGGACAAAATTAAATCATAACAAATGTGCAAACTGTTCATTAGATGAAAACTCGAATAAGCATTGCCCTGTTGCGCTTAACCTCGCAGACATTGCAGAAGAATTCAAAGATTTTTTTGCTTATGAGAATGTAAGCGTCACTGTTACAACAGAGGACAGAACATATTCAAAAGACACTACAATTCAACAGGGTTTGAGCGCCTTAATAGGCATTATTATGACAACAAGCGGCTGTCCTGTTATGGAACGCCTTAAACCAATGGTAAGGTTTCATCTGCCGTTTGCGTCGCTCACAGAAACAATCTTCAGGATGGTTTCGATGTATCTCATGGCACAGTATTTTTTGAATCAGGACGGCAAGACAGCTGACTGGAAATTAACAGGGCTCGAGAATATTTATGCTGAGGTCGGTCAGGTAAACAGGGATTTTGCGCAAAGGCTTGCTGATGCAGCTAAAAAAGATGCTACCGTAAATGCCCTTGTCAACCTGGATTGTTTTGCCACTATGGTGCCCCTGGCAGCAGAAGAAACTCTCAATGAGATTAAATCTTATTTCTCAGCCCACCTGAAATAATCCATGGTAAGGTTGACTACGCAGATACTTCTTGGATTAATGCTGTTCTTCGGAACAGCAACCATCGTTCCAAAAGCCATTGCTCATTTAAAGATGAAAAATACAGGGAGGGGCATCCTTTATGTATTCCTAAGTTTCCTTTGCGCACTCTTTTCCATCATGGCTTTTCATTATGCATATACAATTTTTAGAGAGATATATTAAGTTGGTATCATTAAACCGCTCTGCAAAAAACAACAGGATACCTTTAAATATCTCCCCTCCCTTGACGGGAGGGGATGAAGGGGAGGGTGAAAATAGAATTATGCACATACACACCCCCACCCTCGCCCTCCCCCGTCGATGGGGAGGGGACTTATTAGAAAACTTTGTAATAAAGACCAGAGGGAATACCAAGTTAAAATAAATGAAAATTACCTTTCTCGGAACAAACGGCTGGTATGATACGCCTACAGGCAATACCATCTGCATCCTTGTGGAAACTGAGAGATACGACATCATTCTTGACGCAGGCAATGGACTCTACAAAGCAGACAGATATATTTGCAATAAAAAACCTGTTTACCTATTCCTGAGCCATTTTCACCTTGACCATATTATCGGCCTGCATATCCTCGGCAAGTTCAATTTCAATCAAGGCCTTTATATCTGCGGACAGGCAGGGACAAAAGAGATTCTGAATAAAATAATCGCCCTTCCGTTCTCCATGCCATTAGACAGGCTCGGATACAAAATAGAGATTTATGACCTGCCTGAGAAAAAACAAAAAATACCTTTCAAGCTTGAGTTTTTACCGCTCCTTCATTCTTCATACACACTCGGTTACAGAATTGAACTGGAAAACAGAGTGATTGCATACTGCCCTGACACCGGTTACTGTGAGAATGCAGTTAAACTTGCAAAAAATGCCGACCTGTTGATTGCAGAGTGCGCTTTTAAGCCAGGACAGACCTCTGATGACTGGCCGCACCTGAATCCTGAAACTGCTGCGAGGATTGCAAAAGAAGCTGCTGCGAAAAAACTTGCACTGGTTCACTTCGATGCAAGCATCTATCAATCTTTCGAGGAGAGAAAACAGGCAGAGGAAGTTGCAAAAAAGATATTCGGTGATGCAATTGCAGCTACTGATGAAATGCAGATAGCGGTATGAACTTACTTTTAAATGTAATACCAAAATGATAATGTCCTAAAATATTCATGCTACATGACCATTATTTAAACTATCCCTATCTGTCATGCTGGCTTGTCCAGCATCCTTCTTCAGAGGGATTCCGAACAAGTGCGGAATGACAAACATCAGGCACACACTACATCACATTATCGCTTTTAGTCCCCCTCAAACTCTGTCAGCGCAAATATCTTGTATCCTTTTGATTTTAATTTTTTAGCCCCGCCGACATCCGGGAGGTCAACTATGAATGCCATCTCTATTACAACACCGCCAAGTTTTTCAATCAAAGCCGCTGAAGCAAGTGCAGTGCCTCCTGTTGCAAGAAGGTCGTCAACAAGCAATACCTTTGCGCCTTTTTTAAGCGCATCCTTATGAATCTCTATGGTGTCAGTGCCGTATTCAAGTTTATACTCGTGCTTTATGGTCTTTCCCGGAAGCTTGCCTTTTTTCCTTATTGGAATAAATCCCTTGCCCAATGCATAGGCAAGCGCGCCTCCTATGATAAATCCCCTTGATTCAATTCCTACGATAATATCGAATTTAATATCGCCCTTGATGTATCTCTGTGACATGTTGTCAATAACAAGCCTGAAACCAACAGGGTCTTTAATCAGGGTTGTTATGTCCCGAAACATTATTCCTTTCTTCGGATAATCAGGTATGGTCCTTATCTTTGATTTAATCGGCATCTTCTCCTCCTTATGATTTATTAAGTTTTTAATACCCCTCAGTCTCTGCTGTGGGGTTTCCTTATACTTCCCTCCCCCTTGAGGGGGGCAGGGTTAGGGTGGGGGTGATTAAGATGCTTGTTTTCACCCTCCCCTTAATCCCCTCCCCTCAAGGGAGGGGAGACTTTAAGATAGCCTGCCGTCTCTGCGGCGAGGAGCTTCATTAATTGGATTTACAGGTGTCGCATTCTGTATGTTTTATCTTTGTGATGGCCTTTAAAAGAAGTTTTTTGACATTATCCGCATTCTTCTTCATTATATTTAATATCATCTCCCATGTAACAGGCTCCTCGCCCTCTTTCCAGCAGTCATAGTCAGTTGACATGGCGATTGACTGATAACATATCCCAAGTTCCCTTGCAAGTATGACCTCCGGCACAGTGGACATGTTTATAACATCAGCGCCAAAGCTCCTGAACATGTGCGATTCTGCCTTAGTCGAAAACCTCGGCCCTTCAATTGTGATTACCGTTCCTTTTGCATGGTGTCTCAGTTTAAGTTCTTTAGCGGCTTTGCTTAACAGAGAGCGCAGGTTTTTGCAGAACGGCTCGGCCATCGGCGTGTGTATTACCTTTTCGTCATGGAATGTAAGAGCCCTGTGTTTTGTATGGTCTATGAACTGGTCAACAAATACAAGATCTCCCGGCTTTATTCTTTCCCTCAAAGAACCTACTGCTGTTGTTGCCAGTATATGAGTGCAGCCTTCTTTTTTAAGAGCATATACATTGGCCCTGAAGTTGACTCCTGTCGGATATATCGAATGGCCTTTTCCGTGGCGCGCGAGAATAGAGACATCCACGCCATTTATCTTTCCGATTGTCAATGGCGAAGACGGATTGCCGTAAGGTGTCTTCACCTTTCTTTCTTTTATATTCGTCATGAGGCGCGGGTCGTCCATACCGGAACCGCCGATAATGCCTACCTTTATCTTTGCCATTTGTTCTCCTTTATTAAAATTGTTTTAGAAGATTAATGCAAAGAAATGACTAATGTCAAGAATTCATAGGCAGTTAATTAAAAAAATTGCCAAAAATGTCATGCAGAATTTATCAGCATCTCTTCTCTGAGCAACGCAGGACCTTCGGCTTTTGCCTGCCAGCCCTGCCTGCCTCATTGCTTTTTGACGGCGCATTCCCCCTTAGCAAAGGGGCGCAGGGGGTTGTTCCTTTTGCCGCGCGCGAAACGTTAATTGTTGATGAACTCTTATCTGCCTCCCAAATTCTCTTATATTTATGATATATTTATATCAATCAATAAAGGAGGTTTAACAAAGATGCCCGTAAAGGTAGAACTGACAATTGAACAAATTGCAGAAACACTAAGACACATGAAAAAAACAGAGATCGAGACCCTTGAAATTTTACTTGATGCAAGAACAGAAAAAGAAATACTTAAAAGACGAAAAGAGGCGCGTGCCGGCAAAACTATTCCCATAAGTAAAATTAAATCCTTTCAGAATATTTGATGTACAAGCCTGAATTTCACCGGAAAGTTGACAAAGACCTGTCAAAACTTGATAAACCTCTCCGAAAAGACATCCGCGACAACATATCCCCAAAATACTTGAAGACCCGCATAGAGCAGGCAAAAGTCTATCAGGGAAACTCGCCGGGCTTAAAAGTTACAGTTTTACTGCTCAAAGCACAGACTATCGAATCGTCTATGACATCTTTGAAGAAAAAGTTGCAGTCCTATTTTTGATAGTCGGGTCAAGAGAAAATTTTTATGAAAGGCTGCTGAGAAGGCTCAGGGCATAACAGAACTTCTTATTAACTCCCCCTTCCCCTCTTACCTTTCCGCACTCAGGCGGATTCGCCAAGGAGGATGTTTCACTCGCAATAACACTGCTTTTTGCCTTCATGATGCATTTTTGATATGAGTTCTCGTTCTTCCATAGTAATATGTCTGTATTGTTTTTCCATAAGCACTTAGGATAACAGTTCCTTTCCTGCTGCCCCAAGTGTTGCACTTCATTGTTGAACTGGCGCACTAAATTGGTAAGAATAGGACATTTCTAAATTGGCGGTACAATTATGCATAATATGGTTGACATTTGTTCTTGATGTATGCGATAGTAGCAACAAGTTACGGAAGTTTTTGTCAGATGAGGGCCGCAAAAACTTTTGTTTTTGCGCCTTTTTTTATTTGGCATCTTCCGGACTAATAATTTTTTCAAGGAGGATTTAGCAGATGTCTAAGGGTGCAGTGAAGTGGTTCAATGAGAGCAAGGGGTTTGGTTTTATTACTACAGATGAAGGCAGCGATGTCTTTGTCCACTTTTCATCAATTTCAGGCGACGG
>Ga0265296_1003080_pt1 | contig 15969 bp, 20 predicted proteins | sample MunlanPumphouse1_FD_189073 | JGI IMG/M metagenome (GOLD analysis project Ga0265296, IMG submission 189073) | Groundwater microbial communities from a municipal landfill in Southern Ontario, Canada - Pumphouse #1 | ecosystem: Environmental > Aquatic > Deep subsurface > Groundwater | place... | reverse complement strand
TTTCAGCCGACTCAATCCAGATGTACTTGAGGGAAATCGGTAAGGTGCCGTTGTTGAAAGGCGAGGAAGAGATTGAGTTGGCAAAAAGAAAAGAGAAGGGCGACAAAGAAGCCGAGCGGCGATTGATAGAAGCCAATCTTCGTCTGGTGGTTTCCATTGCTAAAAAGTTCACTGGCGCCAAAGGCTTGTCGCTCTTAGACCTGATTCAGGAGGGCAATATCGGCCTGTTCCGCGCGGTGGAAAAGTTTGAATATCGCAAAGGCTACAAATTTTCCACCTACGCCACCTGGTGGATTCGTCAGGCGATTACCCGCGCGCTCGCGGACCAGTCGCGCACCATTCGCATCCCGGTTCATATGGTTGAGACCATTAATCGTTTTCAGCAAGTACAGCGCCAGCTGATTCAGGATCTCGGCCGCGAACCGTTGCCGGAAGAAATTGCCGCCGAGATGAGCGAAGAGATAGACAAGGTACGCCATATCATCAAGATTTCACAGGACACGATTTCTTTGGAAACCTCTATCGGCGAGGACGAGGAAGATTCAACTTTGGAAGATTTTATTGAAGATGTAAAGAATATAACGCCGGATCGCGTCGCCGCTTTGCAGCTACTGAAAGATTACGTCAAGCAGATAATTTCCACCTTGAGTCCTCGCGAGCAGAAGATTCTGGAAATGCGCTTCGGTTTGCTTGACGGCGTCGCCCACACCCTGGAAGAGGTTGGCCGCGAGTTTGACGTTACCCGCGAGCGCATCCGGCAGATTGAGGCCAAGGCGCTGGAGCGGATTCAGAAACACGAACACATCTCCAAGCTGAAAGATTACCAAGGTTGACCCTGTTAAATTGCTTCGCACCGGCTTCGTTGGATTTAACAGGGTTGACGAAATCCGATATTTTTTTTAAGATGATAAAACCTGCTCATTCCGGGCAGCTTTTAATTTATTCCCGGGTAGCCCCGACGCAAGGTCGTGACGCAGGGAGGTTCGTTATATAATGAAAAGTTAAAATAAAAATAAATATTGATCCCGGGTAGCGCAGCGGTAGCGCAGTTGACTGTTAATCAATTGGTCGTCGGTTCGAATCCGACCCCGGGAGCAAACACGGATGAGCAGGCGCAAAAGCGCCTGTTTTTTCGTAATACTCGCCCTGTTTTAGGAGTTCGGAAGTGGCGTTTAGCTTAGGCATCCATTCGGATAAAAATTGATAAGCCGGCGTATATTCAACGATTAACTTTTTGTCTTTCAATTTCAAATCGGCAAAAATCTTGTTTATAAGCGTCCGCTTGTCGTCCGCGGTTGATTTCGTACTCAAATATAATTCTTTCGCCTTGTAGGCCAAATCGTGGACTTCTACGCCCACCTGGTAATAGTTCTGGATGTTGCTTTCCATTTTGTTGAGCTGATCTAAAATATCCTGTTTCTGTTTGGCGTATTCTTTAAATCTCTTTTTGTAATATTCAAGCGTGATGACTTCATCGATTTTATCGTCATAGATTTTGTCCATTCTGTTTTCAATCATCTCACGGTTCTTGTTCAGACTCTCGCGAGTGCTAACAGAATAGCCCTGCTTGTCTTTGTGCGCCTCCTTGAGCGCTTTTTTTATCCAGTTCAATACTTTATCGCTCTGCGGTTTTATTTTCTCAAAACTCTCAATCAGCGTCTTCTCGATTTCTTCCTGTCGGATATAACCTTTTTCCTGGCACGGCTTAAAGCCTTTGCAATGGCCGTAATGGTGGCCTTTCTGCGTTTCCCAGGTAATGAGGCAACCACAGTCGCCGCAGGTGATCAAGCCCTTGAAATCGTGATTGTGTATTTTTATTTGTCCGACTTTATATTTTCTTTTCATCTGTTCTTGAACATCGTTAAATAATTCTCTAGTTATAATCGGCTCGTGCTTGCCCTCGTATTCGTCATTATTCCAAAGAATAATTCCACAGTAGAACGGATCGGAAAGCAGGCTATGAATCGTACTTCGGCCGATTTTATTATTATTCTGGCTTTTCATCCCTTCTTTTTGCATAGTGTTTGTCAGCCGGGTGATAGTGTAGTTGCCGGAATTGTAGAGTTCAAATGTGCGTTTGATGAACGACTCGAAATTTTCATCCGGCACATGGATTTTGTGGCCTTTCTCGCCAACAGTCTTATAGCCGTATTTCTGACCGTTCGGAATCCAGCCGGATTCCAGTTTGGCGATTTGTCCTTTTTTAACTTCCTCACTCAAGTTGTTGGTATAAAAGCGGGCAATGGCCACTTTCATATCCCAGACCAGATTCTCATGCGCGCGAGTATTTTTGCTGACAACAAAATTTTCTTTAACAAAATGGACTTGCCGCTCATCGTTTCCGTTTACCCAATCGCTGACGACAGCGCCGTCTTTTAAGTTTCGCGTTAGGCGGTCAATCTTTTCACAGAGGATAATATTAACCCTTTTCGTTTTGACAAACGACAGCATTTCATTGAATATCTTTCTGATCTGCTTACCGCTGGCTGATTCGGTAATCTTAAAAAGCTTAATCACTTCAAAATCATTTTTGATTGCGTATTCGGTCAAAAGTTTTTCTTGCGCTTCCAAAGAATAACCCCGGTCTTCCTGTTCTTTTGAAGACACACGGCAATAGATTATGCATTTTTTGTCTATTTGAATATTCATAAATTTAGCAATCAAAAAGGGACGGCCCTGGACACCCAACAGATAAAGCCAATGGCAATATTTGTCGGCAGAACCGCCCCTTTTAGGGGACAAATAAAACAAAAGCCACGGCTTAAAATATTCTGTTGGGTGTCAATAATATAATAGCATATTCTATTGTTTTGACAAATGGATATAATTGGTTATAATTAAGTAAAGTTAAATATTAACTGAATAAATATGAATGAAGAAATAAAGCAATCATTAGAACAATATTTGCATAATGCGAATTTTAGTTTAAATCATCCATCGGACATGGAAAGATTTTATGAATTTATAATTATTTCCTATCAAAAAGGTGAAAAAATAGATATGGATGTTTTTAAAGCAATGGTCAAAGAAAAAGTTTCTGGCATAGATGATGAATGGGTGAGAAACAAATATTCATTATATGAAGATGGAATTGAGTTGTTGCAGAAATATAATCAATAAATCCGCAAATAAAGCTGGTGAAAAGATGAAGTTTATACTTCGTCTTTTTTGTATTTTTCCCTAGAATCTATTTTGGCCAGCGTGTCAAAAAAGTCTACCAGATCATTGCCGATATTATTTGCTTCCTCAAAACTCAAATCAAGACCGTACTCGGCTTTAGTAATTTCTCTGAATTCTTGTATCAGTTCCTTGTTGACCATAAAAAATATTGGGATGAACCCCGCCGGCGCGTTCTCGGCGTAGAATAGTGCCACAATGGCGGGGTGCAAACTTCCTCTTTGAAAAACGTCACCCACTTCATAATTTATTAACGGCGCGAGGACAGCCAGGACAAATTTTTTTATTGCAAAATTTTAGACTACGGTCTTTTCTGCTGAAAAGCCCGAGACTAAAAATTTCTCCATAAAAAATTTTGTCCGCGCCTCAACGCTACCGATAACCACATTCGAAGCACGCTCGCCGCCCGGAAGACTGAGTCAAATTTTTATTTCACTCGGAGGCAAGCGTTCCGAGTCAAATAAGAAATTAGACTCAGTTTCCTTTTCGATATCCACATTTGAACACCGCACAAATTCCCGCCTCGTCCTTTTTCTGTCGGCCAGTTTTTCCAAGGCGGGTGCAACGTCCTTCACAAACTAATCGCAGACAAAACCGTTTTTAAAGGAGCAGTGAATTGAATTCTGCAAGGGCTTGCCTTTTGCGCGGATACGCGCAAACGCCCTTGCAGAATTCAATTCACTCATTAATTTTTTCTTGTAATTCCAAAGACAGAAACGTCCGAAGCGCGTCCACGTTTTCGCATAACGTACTTTTCGACAAAGTGCAGTGCCACTTCGCGAGAAAGTGCGTTATGCGAAAACTCCTTCATCGGTGCTTCACATTCTGGTGTGTCGTGGCTCGGCTCAATACCGTTCCTTCGTGGAATGTTTGTGCTAATCTTCACCACCGGCAGACATTGCCAACCAAAGGCAAAAAAATATAGGCAAAGGGCGGGCGCAATTTATTTTTTCTTTTTTGTTCGAGCCTACCGGTAAAACAAAAAACAAAAAATAAATTACGCCCACCCTTTTCAAATTTGCTTTTTTGCCTTTAGCTGTCAAAGACTGCCGGGTGCATTGCCGCTGTATCGCATTTGTAAAGTTCGGGGCAGTTGCGGCGGGAAAATGTTTCTCTCTCTCGCAAAATCATTGCTCCGCCGCCGACGCGTACTGCGAAGAAAAGACCGCGCGGCGGCTCTTGCCCAAGGTTACGAAGCCTGTAACTTATGGCCAGGAGCAAAAAACCGCCGTGTAGTCTTTTCTTCAATGTCAATGATCATTTTTGTTTCGTGGAAATTTGCCGGATATAGTCTTGCTTCTAAAATGCTTTTAAGTTGGGAAACCGTTGAATGAATTTTTATTGTAAAAAAGTATCATTTCTTGCAGTTCCGCAATTTTCTGATTTTTCGTTCGGTTTTTTATTTTCGTTTGAGGAAATTATGTTTTCGTCTCGATGTATTTTATAGTTCTTTGTTTTATCTACTAAATCCTGAAATGGTTTTTTTAAAGATGTATAACTGTCTTTAATAGGCGTTGTATCTACTGCAGGTATAGGCGTTAATTTAATGTCAGGACTGCCGTTATTTTCAGAAGGACTGGCGTGATTATAATGACGGTAATTTTGGTTGATTGAATAAAAGTACACTGGTTTGCCAAATTTATCTTTTTTGCCTGGTCGGCGGAATATTATTTTTTTATTTAACATATTTTTTACGTATGTCCATACATTTCGCCGTCCTATCCCAGTCATTTCTGCGAACATACGATCACTAATTCTTGCCTCTACTCGGTCATAACCATTTGTGCGACGAATAACGGCATCCAAAATTTTTCTTTCAGGTTTGCCGAGTTCACCTGTTATTGTTATCCAGTCACATAATCCATTTTCCATTTTAAAATAATTTTTCGTAATATTTAGTTTTTCTTCTCCAAAGTCCATTTTTTTTTAGCTTAATTTAATAGTCTTATGGTATTTATAGTAGCATATATACTATGTCAGTAAAGGGCTAATATTAAACAAAAAGAGAGCTTAACACAAAGGTTAAACTCTCTTTTTATTTTCTTTATTTTAGCTTAAATTTTTATATTTTCCAGAATTTAACTGATGTCTTTTTGGACTTATTCACCGTACATTGAAAGTAAATCTTTTTTTAAATCATTCCTTGTGCGTTTTCTGATTTCTTTAAGTCGTTCAGATATTTTGTCAGCGTCGAGGCTTATTTCATAATCGTCGAATAATATTTTGGATATTTCTCTAGGTTTCTTGCCCTGATTATTTAGTTCAAGCATAATTCTATCAAGCTTATCGTCTTTGCAGCTCCGCTCCGCGTTTTCATGTTTATATTTTTCTTTGTATTCTTGTTGTAATTTTTTTATTTTATCATTAATCAGTGCGATATCACCTTGCGAAGTTAGCTCGTTAATATTTATATACAAATTACCATTACTTATATCCACGCTTGGAAGATAATCTTTCTCCAATATTGATTTTTTACAATCTAATACTTTTTCGGGCGGCACATTAAAAAGTTTTGCATCAACGATAGTTTTCCAGATTTTTAAATTGATTCTGATAGGAAGGCCTATATACGAATCGCTTTGCGGGTATTCTTTAATTTCTGTTTTTAACAAATGGTCGGGTACGCCATCTGACGAATCATCTGCTATTTGATTAATTTCCGTTTCAGAGGTCTTGGTTTTTGCCAACTCTTTTGAAATTCGTTCAAGCGCGATATGTTTTGTAAAAATTTTTTTCTCCAGTTCACTTTTAAAGGCTCGCTTAATCCATTCATTAGTTAAATATTTAATGAGTTCATGTAAATCATTGATTTTATCAATTGCATCCGATTCCTCTTTAAGTCTGCCGTACATTTTATCATCAATTTTAAGGCGGAGTCTGATGTCAGTTATTACTATATCAATTACGCCGTCAATATAAATTTTATTTATATTGCGTTCAACTGTCGTCATGGCTTCTTCGTAAATTGTTTGCTTAGCTTTAATTTTGCTCATGTAATTATTTTATCATAAAAATTAATAAAAAGGTACAAAATGTGTTATTATAATAGCAATCCCATGCTATGCCAAAATTCAATGATATAAATTTAGATAAATGGAAAGAATCCGACATTTGGACGGATAGTCTTTGGATAATACAAGAGAGGGACAAGTCCGGCAAACATGATGGTTTTTATCATGGAAATTTTGTGCCTCAAATTCCGAGGCAATTGATTTTAAGATATTCAAAAGAAAACGATGTTGTATTTGACCCTTTTCTTGGAAGCGGCACAACGGCTTATGAGTGCGAAACCTTAAAACGTAATTTTGTTGGCGTAGAAATTCAACCGCAACTAGTAAAATATGTTCAAGACAAATTGGATAGTAAAAAAAACTTTTTTGAAATTTTGTCAGCAGATAGCTCAAATGAAAAAACTTTTGTAAAAATCGATGAGGCATTAAAAAAACACAGGAGAACAAAGGTTCAATTAGCTATTCTGCATCCGCCATACGCAAATATTGTAAAATTTAGTCAAGAAAAAGAGGATCTCTCTAACGCTAAAGACTTGAAGGAGTTTTTACAAAAATTTTCGAGTGTCGTAAAAAATACGATTTCAATTTTAGAAAAAGATAGATATTTAGCTATTGTAATGGGCGATAAGTATGAAAAAGGTAAATGGATTCCTTTAAGCTTTTATTGTATGAATGAGGCCTATAAGCTTGGGCTAACTTTAAAAAGCGTGGTTGTTAAAAATATGGAGGGAAACAGAGCTAAACAAAACAAAGAAGGAATCTGGCGTTTTAGAGCATTGTCGAGTGATTATTATATTTTTAAGCATGAGTATATATTGATTTTTAAGTATTAATTTATGACCACTCATGTTTTTATAGTAGATGCACGCACATTTAAGATCCACTTAGAATATTTATTCGCCGGAACTGGGGCCAAAGAGAATGTAATTGATTTTAATAATTCGGCCTCAACTATCTTGCATCATAAAGTCGAAGAAATATTAGCCGGAATGATCGCCGACGCTAGTAGGATACGAAGTGGTGATCAAATATTATTTTATTTACAACAAGATTCAAGATATAACGGTAAATTCTTTGGAGTATTTCAAGCTTGTAATAATTGGTCATTTTTAGATAATTATGAAGAATCCGGACGTAACCAATATTTATTTCGAGAGCTCGGAAAATCATTAACATTTAGAGCTTTAATTCAACCGTTAGTAGTTTATGCCGAAGGAATTACTGAGTGGGAAGCCCTTGATGACATAAGAAGCACAATTCATCCCTACCAAATGCTCTGGAGTTTAATCTATAGGAAATTAAAAGGAAATCGTGGAAACACAATGATAACCCTGTATGAAGCTGAAAAGTTAGTACAACTGATAAAAAATAAGAACAATCAAACCGCAATTAATTTAAATAATAAAACATTATCGTTCGATAATGACAATCTGCGAATCATTGCGCTTGAAGGCGAACAAAATAATTATGCTGGACGAATTGAAGCTATTGATGTGCTACCTAGGCTTATTGCAAAATATAACGCGAGAAAAGCATTTGAGCCGTTATTGCAAGCATATATAGTTAAAGCATTAGGAACGGGAATCAACGATTCTTTAGATACTTCAATAATTTTAGAAAATTCAGTAATTGAGTGGATTGGCAATGAAGTTTCTTGCGGTGTTGGTATGCAAAGTATTGATGTGTTATTGGCTACTGTTTTAAACGATTGTCATAGGTTATGTCCGATTGAACTTAAGGCAGTCAAGGCGGATGTGGTAAATTTAAAACAAATTCAAAGATATATTGACTGGATTGAACAATACTACGTTCCGAATAGCGTAAGCAATATTCAACCTATTTTGATAGCAAAGAAATTTCCAAATAAGCTTTCTCCTGGTTATGCAATGTTGATTAGTAGTTTTAGACAGTTTAATCAATCCAATGCCGGAAGAAGTGAACCTATGTTATATGTTGAGTATGGCGTAGAAAACGATCAACTAATTTTTAACCGAATTGATTATTAATTGTAACTTATGAAAAATAACCCTTTTAAACCAGGAACAACATCGCATAACGATTTTAATATTTTAAGCGATTTAAAATGGCACTGCACAAAGTGCGAGTTAAAATCTGGCCAAGCAAAAACTTGGCAGGTTTGGCGTCAAATGGGTATTCAACTTGATGTCGATGAAAAGGACAATTTTTATAAAACAATTTTTTGCGAGATATGCAAAAATAAAACAATTCATAGAAAATTAAAAAGTCTTGAAATTACCGAAGACACAAAAGTTCGATCCGGTTTGCCACAAAATTTAGCAAAAAAAATTAAAGAAGTTTTAAAATACGAAGAAGCGGTTTTTGTTAGAAAAATGATGCCGAAAGAGCTTGAAGTTGATCATAAATTTCCACAGGTTAGGTGGGACACGAACGAAGATGAGAATAAGAAAGATATGACTGAAGTCGAAATTAAAGCAAAGTTTATTCTACTCACTAGAAGCAATAATTTGTTGAAGTCGAGATATTGTGAACGCTGTTATAAAACCGCGAAGAGAGGTAATTTTCCTGGTGTTTATTATTGGTATGCGGGTGGTGAAGGTTGGAGTCAAGTCATTGATAAACATGATAAAACTGGATGTGTTGGCTGCTTTTGGAATAATCCAAATAAATGGCGAGAAGAATTGAATAAGTTAGTTAATAAAAAAGATTAACATTGTTAATAAAATACTTGTATAATATTTTAAAGTGTGATATGCTGATAATAGATAAATTCAAAATTAAAGAGCTTATGGCTAAAAAGAAAATAGACAATTTTACTGAATTGGCTAAAATGCTTGGAATATCAAAGAATCAGCTGTCGAATATTTTATCCAGCAAATTTCAGCCGATAAAAAGCAATATTGAGGAGTTAGCTAGGTTTTTAAAAGTTAGTCCGCTTGATATCATAAAAGAAAGCAAAAAGAAATAATATTATGAATTATATAGGTTCAAAATTATCGTTGTTGGAATTTTTAGAAGATTCAATCAATAATGTTGTTAAAGAAAAAAAAGGCAAAGTGTTTTGCGATTTGTTCGCTGGCACGGGGATTGTAGGTGCGTATTTTAAAAAGAAAGGCTATAAAGTAATTGCCAATGACATACAATATTACAGCTATGTATTAAACAGACATTATATTGGTAATCATAAAATATTAGAGTTTTCAAAATTGGTGAATGTCATACCCGCGTTAAAAAAAATAAAAATAGAGATAAGAAAAGATTTTGTTTGCGACTATCTAATGAAGTTAAAGGGGCAAAAGGGGTTTATATATAATAACTATTGTTCAGGCGGAACAAAGAATAATAAAATTGAGAGGCAATATTTTTCTGATGATAATGGTATGAAGTGCGACTCAGTTAGAAGTAAGATTGAAGAATGGAAAGAAAAGAAGTTAATTAATAATAATGAATATTATTTTTTATTAACAACGCTTTTGGAATCAATCGATAAATGTGCAAACACAGCTTCTGTGTATGGTGCGTTTTTAAAAAAATTAAAAAAATCTGCTCAAAATAATTTAATTTTAAAACCAGCTGAATTAATAATCAACGATCAGGATCATAATGTTTATAATGATGACATAAACAAAGTCATAGAAAATGTCGTGGGGGATATTTTATATTTAGATCCACCATACAATCAAAGACAATATGCATCAAATTATCACATCTTGGAAACAATAGCGAAAAATGATAATCCGGAAATCAGAGGGACAACCGGACTAAGAAATTATGAAAACCAAAAATCATTATATTGTTCAAGACCGCAAGTAAAAAAGGCGTTTAAAGATTTGATATTAAAAGCCAAAACAAAATATATATTTTTGAGTTATAATAACGAAGGCTTAATGAGCCTTAGTGATATTAAAGAAATAATGAGTTTGCGCGGTAAGTATGGATTTTTTACAAAAGATTATAATAGATTCAAGGCCGATAAAACTGAAAACAGAAATCATAAAGCGGATAAAACAGTTGAATACTTGCATTATGTAGTGTGTAATTGATATAAAACCCAGAAAACAAAAAAGGGGCCATAGCCTCTTTTTTGTTGTCTATTGACAGATATACATCCAGGGTGTATTATTTTGTATAATAATATATAGAATAACTTATTTATGGAAAAAATATTAAATGAAATTGAAAAAAAGGCGTTGACCTTCATAAGGAATCAAATAATGTATGGCGACCGTAAGCCTTCTCTTAGAAATTTAATGAATTACTTAGGCTATAAATCGCCTCGGTCTGCTTCATTGATCGTTTCCTCTCTTATTGAGAAAGGGTTAATAAGTAGGGATGATATAACCAGGGAAATTAGAATAAACTATTTTAAGAACATCAAATCTAAATTAGTAAACATACCCCTTGTAGGTGCTATTGCTTGTGGTAAGCCAATATTGGCGGTTGAAAATATCGAAGCCTATATTCCATACGAGGTAAAGGGTGATCCTAAAGAATATTTTTTCCTCAGGGCTATCGGTGATAGTATGGATAAAGCCGGGATCAATGACGGTGATATAGTTTTGGTAAAAAAGCAACAAAATGCTGATCCGGGTGATAAAGTTGTAGCTTTAATTGGTGATGAAGCAACAATTAAAATATTTAAGCAGGATAATCATAAAATAATATTAGAACCTAGATCGTTAAATCCAGTTCATAAGCCAATTTACGTTTTTGGAAATTTACAAATTCAAGGCAAGGTTATTGATAAAATAAATTTTGATAATTAACTGTTTTTTAAAATTTATCAAAAAGTTGGCGGGGATACGGGAGGGTCGTTATTTTGCACTAGTTAGCTTTCTTTAAATTTCCCGGAACAGGAACTTTATTTCATAAGGTTCCTGTCGTGCGGGAAAATTTAAGGGTTTAGCTCCCGTGTCTAATAAAAACCCTAATAACGCGAAACTATGTATCCGAAATTTGAGGTTTACATGGATCGTGCAGGCCAATATCGTTGGCGGTTAAAAGCCAGAAATGGCGAGATCGTTGCGGTAAGCGAAGGTTATACTTCAAAGTATAATGCCAAGCAGTCTGCAGAGTTGGTCAAGACGATTGCTCCATACGCGAGCATAGTCGAGATATAACTTAGTGATTCCGTTTTCCTCGTCAACTTTTTGATAATTTTTTATATAGCAATTTATGGACAAAAAAATAAAACATCTCGAAATGATTCAAGCGATAATAACCCGAATGAGCGGCAACCTATTTCTACTTAAAGGTTGGGCGGTTACTCTAATAGTCGCTTTGTTTGCAATCATAGTTAAAGATTTGAAAGGCGAATATATTTTATTTGTCTTTTGTATACTTTTTATATTTTGGTTATTAGATGGATATTTTCTTTCAATGGAAAGATGTTTTAGGGGTTTGTATGATGAAGTAAGAATAAAAGACGAACAGGACATAGACTTTTCTATGAATTTCATTAAGCACTTGAAAGGAAAAAACACATGGATTAAATCTATGTTTTCAAAAACCCTATTAATTTTTTATGGGACGTTATTGATTGCCTTTGTTATTGTAATCGCAATGTCTAAATTTAATATAAAATTGAATTTAAATTTAGAGTTGAAAAATAATAGTTATCAGGCAACAACGACCATTGTAAATACTTTGCGATCAAAATAATCTTTAAATTAAAAAATATGGCAAAAAGACAAATATTTTATAGCTTTCATTTCAATAATGATGTAATGAGGGTTCAGCAGATTAGAAATATGGGAGTTATCGAGGGCAATACTCCCGTTTCAGTAAGCGCTTGGGAAGAAGCCAAAAAAACACCGGGCGGTATTGAAAAATGGATTTATGAAAATATGCAGTATAAATCGTGTGTTGTCGTTTTAATTGGCGAAGAAACTGCAAATAGGCCTTGGGTCAAATATGAAATAGAAAAAGCCTGGAATGACGGTAAGGGCGTTTTTGGAATATATATTCATAACATAAGTTGTCCCAGAAATGGTAAATGCGTAAAAGGTAATAATCCCTTTGAGCAATTTACTTTTGAAAATGGCAATAAATTATCAAGCGTTGCTAGGTGTTATGATCCAAGTTCAAATAATGCGTATAACGATATAAAAAATAATATTGAAAGTTGGATTGAAGCCGCAATCAAATCTAGAAATTAACAAAAAACTTTAAGTATAATTAATTTATATGAATTTTAAAAAGAAATTCGAAATTACTCAAAAACATCTTACTACAAAAACTAAAAGAAGACCTGGTTTGATGATCAGCCCGGCAGTAAAATTTATCGTTGCTCATGATACTGGCAATCCTAAATCAACTGCAAAAAATAATGTTGATTACTTCGAGAGAACAAATAACGAGGCGCAAGCCTCTGCACATATATTTGTTGATGATAAGGAGATAATAGAATGTATCCCTTCAATTACGAATGATAAGCCGGAAAAAGCATGGCATGTTAGATATTGTGTTTCAAAAGACAATGAATTGTTTGGTTATGAAGCAAACGATGTTGCCGTGGGTGTTGAATATTGTTTTGGCCCAAATATTAATGCGCAAGAAAGCTATAATCGATATATCTGGGTCCTGGCCTATTTGTGTTATAAATATAATATAGATCCTAGCAAAGCCATTATCGGCCATTCTGTTTTAGATCCAGGAAGAAAAACTGATCCGGAAAATGGTTTAAAAGAAATGGGTAAATCTTATCAACAATTGTTGGTCGATGTCGTGAAAGAATACAATGAATGCACTGAAGAAGCTCAAATTATTAATGTGAATACTTCAATAAATAATTTTAAAATTATGAAATTAATAAAAAATTCTACTTCAAACAAAATCTATGCGATTGATTTAAAAAACAAGAAACATTGGATTTTTAATGAAGAAACATTTAACACCGGCAGGGATATGGGTTTATGGGGTGAATGGAATAGCATTGAATCTGTAGGTGATGATGGATACGAAGAAGGACATGCCGTTATTATGGTTAGGCAATAAATATAGCCGAGAGGTCTTTTGAAAACATGTTGTATGTAAGCCTTACCCATTAGACCCCATTAGCATTAGAGCAGATTCTTGATGAAACAAAAAGCGACCTGCCGGCAGACCAGCTGGAGAAATATGTCTCGGCGCTGAAAGACCTCCAATACGCACATTTGCTGCCTCACTAAAAACAGGAAATCGACTTTAAGGGCTAAAGCCGATTTATAAAATAAATTGATTTATTTCCTTTTTAGTGCTAATATATAAGTGGAAATCAAACCAATCAACATACCCAAAATTAAAATTTATGAACCATTATAAATTTATTGTGTCGTGGCTGTTGGTTTTGATGATTTTAGGTTTTGCTTTCTATTGGTTTGAATGGAGGCCAACGAAAGCTAGGATTGATTGTCTCAATAGAATAGCAGAAGGAGAACTAAAAATTTCAGGTGGCGATTTTGATGGTATAGGTAAATTTGATGCGATGATGAGCATTTGTCTAGCTGAGAAAGGAATTAAAGAATAATAGAAATAAGAGAGACAACAAATTATTAATACAATTGAATATTTTTTTATCAAGAGTGCAGCGAGGGAACTAGCCCGATGACCTGCCGGCAACCCTACGACCTGATGTGTCGGAGAAGGTGCCAATTCTAGCCCGCCAGGGAAAGATGAAGGTCGATTTTTTATTGGAAAATAAAAAAACTCTTTCTCTTTGCGGGATAAGAGTTTTTTTAATTATTAAATCAAAACCATGGAAAATCAACCAACGTCAATTGGCAAGCAATATAAAATACCCGAGGGATTTGTAAAATGTGAAATTTGCGGAGAATATAACGGCAAGACCAAAGCTAAAAATTTGAATTGGCATGATTCAATGTTCTTAAAAGATAAGGAACGTCGCGAAGGGTATATTAGTGTCTCCTGTTTATGCAAGGGCATTGTTTGTAGAGCCTGCAATAAAAACAAAATTCATCGTCCAATATCAAACAGCTATGAGGAAGAAACTAATTCAATCGGCCATTGGCCCTCTTTCTCGGGCATGCGTCCATGTCAAGAATGTATCAATAAAAAAATACAATAGAGCGAGCAGAAGTTTTATTAATTTAAATTAAATATATGGATATTACGGATGGATTAAAAATTATTGGTAAATCTAAATGGATAGAATTGCCAGACGATATGGCAAAATATTATAAATCACTGGGTACAGCGACCGGTACCGGTTATGGCCATTGCGTTTACTTGGGCAATAAGTATAAAGAGAATTTTATGGATCGAGTCTGCGGATATCGCCTGATCAAAAATGACAAGGTGGCGAGGCAGTTTGAACTAACGATGAAAAAAGAATATATTTCAGTTGAGTTTTACGAACAAAAAGTTCTTGACGATGTGAGTGATTTAAGCGAAGAAGATATAATGATGATTTGGTATTTTCATGAATCAGAGCAATTCATTGAAAAACTTAGCGATAAAGCGAAGGCGCAAATAAACGTCGTCATCCGTAAGAGAAAACAAGCTGACCCTAATGCGGAAATTTGGGAAATAACCTAAGAAAGTGGGTCAAGCCAAGCCTTGGTTCTTAAATTTTATACCCCAACTTCACATAAAAAAGTTCGGAAGCTGTCCGCGTATGCGAGCCAAATAAAACAACCCCTAAAAAAAGTTCGGATTTCGTTCAGCGCTCGGAGCAACGAAAATAACGCCAATACAAGTATTATTTTTTTATGGAGGGAAACCGGATTCGAACTATTATAGAAATAAATTATTGATTTAAATTGACTTTTTTTATATAATCAATCAATACTAAAGGTATCAAAATATTTTTATTTACAATTAAATAATCCTAATAATATGATGAATTTTGGATATAATCCTTTTGGCTTCGGTTTTTTCGGCCCGATTATGATGATTCTTTTTTGGGGACTGATTATTTTTGCTGTCGTCGCCTTAGTACGCTGGATGGCTGGTCAGGGCGGTGGCGGTCATCACCACGAAGATAATTCCGCCCTCAATATCTTAAAAGAGCGCTATGCCAAAGGAGAGATTGATAAAAAAGAATTTGAAGAAAAGAAAAAAGAGCTCGCCTAATCTAATTTATGAAAATTGAATTTTGCAAATTTTTAGGAAAGAGGAAGGGTGGCAAAATCACCATTATTCCCCTGGGAAGGGCTAGGAACGGCATTAAGGGGCCGATGCTTGCTGGCTGGGAAAAGGTTAAAACAGAAATTATTATTGATAAGAGATATAAAAGGGGCCTTGACGGCATTGAGGCCTACTCGCATATAATTGTGGTTTATTGGATGGATAAAGAAGTTGAATGTCATCTGAAACATCACCCCCAAGGACGAGCAGACGTGCCCTATGTAGGCATTTTTGCTTGCCGTTGCCCCCAACGACCAAACCCCATTGCTATTTCAACAGTGAAACTCGTCTCAAGAAAAGGCAATATCTTGAAAGTGAGAGGGCTTGATATTTTGGACGGCACTCCAGTTATTGATGTGAAGCCATATACTCCGCATTATGATGTAGTCAAAAAAGGAAGAACTCCCGCGTGGACAAAGAAGCTCATTTTGAAATAGTTATTGACTATAAGTAATTAGATTAAAACAATCTTATTTTCCGGGCAAGCCTTTTATTAATTAATATTTTCCTTTAAAAAAGTTCCAACATCGTCCAACAGCCGGAGCCAAGAAAATAACGCCAAGATGAGCGTTATTTTTTTATGGAGGGAAGTCGGATTCGAACTTTTTAGCAGGTCTGTTTTTTGGATGGTTTATTTCACCCTGAAACAGAGTGTGCTATAGTTTAAATATGATTT
>Ga0265296_1003079_pt1 | contig 15970 bp, 16 predicted proteins | sample MunlanPumphouse1_FD_189073 | JGI IMG/M metagenome (GOLD analysis project Ga0265296, IMG submission 189073) | Groundwater microbial communities from a municipal landfill in Southern Ontario, Canada - Pumphouse #1 | ecosystem: Environmental > Aquatic > Deep subsurface > Groundwater | place... | reverse complement strand
AAATGCACTTCCAGTGAGGACAGATTCCATGCAAGACGTCGTGATTGTTGCTGCCACCCGCACCGCCGTGGGCAGTTTTCAAGGGGCCCTGGCCGCCATCCCGGCACCGGAACTGGGAGCCGCGGTAATCCGCCGCCTGCTGGAGCAGACGGGCCTGGACCCAGCGCTTGTAGACGAAGTGATCCTTGGCCAAGTGCTGACCGCAGGCAGCGGCCAGAACCCGGCGCGCCAGGCATCGATCCTCGCCGGCCTGCCGCACGCGGTGCCGAGCCTGACCTTGAACAAAGTCTGTGGCTCGGGCCTCAAGGCCTTGCACCTGGGCGCACAGGCCATCCGCTGCGGTGACGCCGAAGTGATCATCGCCGGCGGCATGGAAAACATGAGCCTGGCGCCCTATGTGTTGCCCGCCGCCCGCACCGGCCTGCGCATGGGCCATGCGAAGATGGTCGACAGCATGATCAGCGACGGCCTGTGGGACGCGTTCAACGACTACCACATGGGCATCACCGCCGAGAACCTGGTGGACAAGTACGGCATCAGCCGTGAAGCCCAGGACGCCTTTGCCGCCGCTTCCCAGCAGAAAGCGGCTGCCGCCATTGAAGCCGGGCGCTTTGCCGACGAAATCACGCCGATCCTGATCCCCCAGCGCAAAGGCGACCCGATTGCCTTTGCCGTGGACGAGCAACCTCGCGCCGGCACCACCGCCCAATCCCTGGGCAAGCTCAAGCCAGCCTTCAAGAAGGACGGCAGCGTCACCGCCGGCAACGCGTCGAGCCTCAACGACGGTGCCGCTGCGGTGCTGCTGATGAGCGCCGATAAGGCCAAGGAACTGGGCCTGCCAGTGCTGGCACGGATCGCCAGCTACGCCAACGCGGGTGTCGATCCGGCGATCATGGGCATCGGCCCGGTGTCCGCGACCCGGCGCTGCCTGGACAAGGCCGGCTGGCAGTTGGCCGAGCTGGACCTGATCGAGGCCAACGAAGCCTTCGCCGCACAGGCGCTGGCAGTGGGCAAGGAGCTGGAGTGGGACGCGGCCAAGGTCAACGTCAACGGTGGCGCCATTGCTATCGGCCACCCGATTGGCGCATCAGGCTGCCGCGTACTGGTGACCTTGCTGCATGAAATGATCAAGCGCGATGCCAAGAAAGGCCTGGCCACCTTGTGCATCGGCGGCGGCCAGGGCGTGGCATTGGCCCTTGAGCGCGACTGATTCAACGAGCAACATGGAAAAGGCCCGGCTCCACGAAAAGCCGGGCCTTTTTTTGCCTATCTGATTTGCGCTGTCGCGCAGCAAACTGGCCCCCTTGTGGCTAGCGGGCTTGCCCCGCGCTGGGGTGCGTAGCGGCCCCGATGAAGGACGAATGACCGGTTTGGGGCTGCTGCGCAGCCCAGCGCGGGGCAAGCCCGCTCGCCACAAGGGGGACGCGCACGACTCGACAATGTACATAAAACAGCGCTGTAACAGCTTTGCGGCTAGCTACGCAGCGGCCTGGGGCACGGCGAATACCGCATTGGCTCGCACTACGACCTTTTCCCCCACCTGCAGGCTGACCGTGGCAAACGCCATCTGCCGTCCGCGTTTGTGATGTTCCAACCGTACTTCGATCCAATCGCCAACCTGCACCGCCCCCAGATAATCGAGGGTCATGCTCGCGGTGATCAGCGGCAACGGCGGATCACTGGAGAACGCCATGGCATAGCCCATGCCGACATCCGCCAGGGTTGCCAATACGCCACCGTGCACCGTGCCGCGCCCGTTGGCATGGCGGTGGTCGGCACGCAGGCCCAGTTGCAACTGCAGGCCCTCGCCGCGGCAATACACCGGGCCCAGCAAGTCAAGGAGCGGGCTGCTGCGAGATAAGGGGGCAAAACCTTCAGGGGTATCCGTCATGGTGGATCTTCCTTGTGATCAGGCATGAGGTTTAACCCGCGCCGGTCGATGCAGCCAGCATGATCAACCGGGTAAATCTGTGCCGATAAGCCCACGCCCACTTTGCGTTCGCCGGGCAAACCGGCTTTAATCGCCGCGCACTTTATCCCGCACACTGAAGGAGACGTAATGCGCCATCTGGAAGGCAGATCTACTGCGTTGATGTTTTTGGCCGCCCTGCTGCTTGGCGGCTGTTCGCCCAAGGAGTATTCCGAAGCCACACAGATCAATGGCGAACAGGGCCGGGCCGGCGCGCAATTGGCCTATGAACACGAGCTGAGCCTGGCGATGCCGGTTGCCCTGCTGGCACCGCGCATGCAGGCCACGCGCCAAGCCTGTGAGTCGGCGCAGTTCGGCGCCTGCAACATCCTGCGTATCGAAGAAAACAGCGACGGCGGCATGATTGTGTTGCGCATCGCCCCCAGCGGGGTCGAGCCGTTGGTGAGCATGGCGGCCGAGGGCGGGCAGCTGGGCCAGCGCATCACCAGCGCCGAGGACCTGGCCGACGCAGTGGCCGATGTACGCCGCCGCCAGGAGCGTTTGCAGGCCCAGCAGAAACGCCTGGATGAGCTGGCCGCGCGCAAGGACATCACCGTGGGCGACTTGATCACCCTCACCAAGGAACAAGCCGCCATCGAAAACGAGCTGCAGGAACTGGCGCAGATCGCCGCCGGCCAGCAGCGACGCCTGGACACCAACCGCGTGACCCTGAACTTCCGCCCATCCGACGGCGAGCATCAGCAATCACGTTTCGCGCGGATGTTCGGCAACCTGGGCGACAACCTGGTCGACGGCACCGCCGACGCCCTGGAGCGCTCAAGCTACGTGCTGCCGTTCGTGATCCTCGCGTTCCCGGTGTTGTGGCTGTGGGTCTGGCTGTGGCGCAAGCTGGTCAAGCGCCGCCCTTGACCTTAGCGCTTCATGCAGCGCTGGTACCGCTCATCCACGCGCTGGGCGAACCAGGCCGTGGTGAGGTTGCGGGTGATCTTCGGGCTCTTGAGCACAATCCCTGGCAGGATCGCCCGTGGCAAGGGCTTGCCTTCGGCTTTCTCGGCCAGGGCAAAGACCCGCTGATACAGGGTGGTCTCTTCAAAGTCCAGGCGATCGCCCTGCTCCAACTGGCTGCGAATGCTCGGGTTGCGCATGTCCAGCTTCTTGCCCAGTGAGCGCACCGCCAGTTCGGTGGTGCCGGGCATGATCGAACCGTAGCGGATCAAATCGCCATCCAGCGCCAGGCGGGTCCCGGAAGCACGGCTGACAGCGGCCTGGAACGCCGCATTGCGGCTGGCGTACCAACCAGCATTGAAGTCGGCAAAGCGGTACAGCGGCTGCTCGTAGCTCACCGGATAACCGAGCAGATGGGCGATACCGAAGTACATCCCACCGCGCCGGGTGAACACTTCCCGGCGAATACTTCCATCTACGGTGTAGGGATAATCCCGGGCCTGTTTCTCGGCGAAGGCAATGCTCACCTGCATCGGGCCTGCGGTATGCACCGGGTTGAAACTGCCAAACAAGGTGCGGCCCAACGGCACGGTGCCGATAAAGTCGTCAAAGATCCCACTCAGGTCCTTCTCGGTACGCGCAGCACTCAGCCGGTCGGCGTAGGACTTGCCGGTGGGCGAACGCAGTTGCAGCGCGGTACGCACCAGCACGGCCGGCACATGCACCTTGGCCGCACGCTTGAGGATTTCATCTTGGGCGATCTTGCCCATGTTCGGCACCGGCGGGTCGACCTGATAGGTGGACTCTTGCTCAGTCACCGCCAGTACCGCACAGATATTCTCGGTGCTGGGGTAGATCTTCTGGCTGTCGAACGCCGTGTAGATATCCTGGGCCCAGCCGGCGCGATCCGCCACCTTGGCCGGCATCAGCCGCACGATCTGCGCCTTGACCTCGGTTTCACTGCGTTCTGGAAGTGGCTGGCTGCGTTGGGTTGAGCAGCCGGCCAGCACCAGCAAGGTGGTCAGGCAGAGAGTCAGCCGGGATGAAAGCATGCGGGGGGTGTCCTGTGAGTCGGTGGATCTGACCACTATCTCACAACCCCCCACCCCATGTAGGAGCCGGGATCAGATGCCGGCGAGCGCCAGGTCCATCGCAAAGTAGGTGAAGATCAGGTCCGCACCGGCGCGCTTGATCGAACCCAGGGTCTCGCGCACCACACGGGCTTCGTCGATGGCACCGGCTTGGGCGCCGAACTTGATCATCGCGTACTCGCCACTGACCTGGTACGCCGCCACGGGCAAGCGCGAGGCTTCGCGGATGTCGCGGATGATGTCCAGGTACGCACCGGCCGGCTTGACCATCAGCGAGTCGGCACCTTCCTGCTCATCGAGCAGGGATTCGCGTACGGCTTCGCGGCGATTCATCGGGTTCATCTGGTAGCTTTTGCGGTCGCCCTTCAGCGCGCTGCCGCCCGCCTCGCGGAACGGGCCATACAGGGCCGAGGCGAATTTGGTGGAGTACGCCATGATCGGAATATGGGTGAAGCCCGCCGCATCGAGTGCCCGGCGAATGGCCTGGACCTGGCCGTCCATCGCTGCCGAAGGCGCGATCACATCGGCGCCGGCGCGGGCCGCCGCTACGGCTTGCTTGCCCAGGTTGGCGAGGGTGCGATCGTTGTCCACTTCATTGCCGTGCATCACGCCGCAATGGCCATGGTCGGTGTATTCGCAGAAGCAGGTGTCGGACATCACGATCATCTCCGGCACTGCATCCTTGCAGATCGCCGACATGCGCGAGACCAGACCGCGCTCGTTCCAGGTGTCGCTGCCGCTGGCGTCCAGGTGATGGGACACGCCAAACGTCATCACCGACTTGATCCCGGCGCGGGCGAAGCGCTCGATTTCACTGGCCAGTTTCGATTCGGGGATACGCATCACACCGGGCATGCTGGTAATGGGCACGAAATCGTCGATTTCTTCTTCGACGAAGATCGGCAATACCAGGTCGTTGAGGGTGAATTCGGTTTCCTGGAACAGGCTGCGCAACTCGGGGGAACGGCGCAGGCGGCGGGAGCGGGCTTCGGGGAACTGGCTGGACATGGGTTTTCCTACAATTTCCTACAAAAAGGGCCATGGCACGTGGCAAGGCCGCTAGCTTAAGGGCGAAAGCTTATGCCTGGATTGACCGAGAGCACAAATACCGTGGCCATAACGGTGTTTTGCCATTCCCGTAACAATATGCCTTCGGCTTTGGGATCAAGCTGGCGGCCCATAACCGTTAAAGGCTCAGGCTGCCTTCGATACACACCGAGACGGCGCCGCCAATCCAGATCTCATCCCCTTGTTGCTGTACCCGAATACGCCCGGCGCGGCCCATGGCCGTGCCCTGGCTGACCACGTACTGGCTGGGGGCCAAGCCTTCACCCAACAGCCATTGGGCCACGCCGGCATTCAGGCTGCCGGTGGCCGGGTCCTCAGGCGCCCCGTCGCCGGCAATAAACCCGCGCACTTCAAACTGCGCATCCACATCGTCGCGGCTCGGATCGCACGGGGCAACCACGCCCACTGCCAACCCGAGCAGCTTCGAATAGTCCGGCTGCAAGTCCAGCACCGCCTGCCGGTCCGCCAACATCAGCGCCAGCCAGCCGGCACCGTTATCGACCCATTGGCTGCGTACAATCGCCTCGGGTTCAAGGTTGAGGGCCACGCGCACACGCTCCAACAGCTCGGCATCCAGCGGCCCTGAGCGCAGCAAGGGTGGTGCGATGAACGCCAGTTCCTGGCCCTGGCGGCGGATGCGCACCAGGCCGATCTCGCACTCCTGGATGATCTCGCTGCCCCGGGGCACGCCACCGGCTTGCAGCCACGCATGGCAACTGCCCAGGGTCGGATGGCCGGCGAAGGGCAATTCCTGCGTGGTCGTAAAAATACGCACCCGGTAGTCAGCGCGCGGGTCGCGCGGTTGCAGCAGGAACGTGGTCTCGCTCAGGTTGGTCCACTGGGCGAAGTCCGCCATCTGCTGGTCGCTCAGGCAATCGGCGCCCAGCGCCACGGCCAGTGGGTTGCCCTTGAGGGCCACGCTGCTGAATACATCAAGTTGCTTGAAATCGAAAGTCGGCATGGGTCAGCTCGGAATATTAAGGCCACGAATCACCGCCGGCCGGGCAACAAAGCCGTCCAGCGCGCGCAGTACATTGGGGAAATCGCTGATGCCCACCAGATCACCCGACTCATAGAAACCGATCAGGTTGCGGATCCAGGGGAAGGTCGCGATATCGGCGATGGTGTACTCATCGCCCATGATCCAACTACGGCCCAGTAGGCGTTTTTCCAGGACTTCCAGCAAGCGCCGGGCTTCAGCCGCATAGCGGTCGCGAGGGCGCTTGTCTTCGTAGGCCTTGCCGGCAAATTTATTAAAGAACCCCACCTGGCCGAACATCGGCCCGATACCGGCCATCTGGAACATCAGCCATTGCAGGGTTTCGTAGCGCGCGGCGGGCGCCTGGGGCAGCAGTTGCGCGGTTTTTTCCGCCAGGTAGATCAGGATCGCCCCCGACTCGAACAACGCCAGCGGTTCACCGCCCGGGCCGTTGGGGTCGATGATCGCCGGGATCTTGTTGTTGGGGTTCAACGACAGGAACTCGGGCGAGAACTGGTCCTGGGTGTCGAAGCTGACTTTATGCGCCTCATACGCCAGGCCCAGCTCTTCGAGCATGATCGAGACCTTGACGCCATTGGGGGTGGGCAACGAGTACAACTGCAGGCGCTCGGGATGCTGGGCTGGCCATTTGGTAATAATCGGAAACGCCGCGAGTGAAATCATCGATATACCCCAAGCTGAGAAAAACCCATGATAGCCATCTGGCAGCCACGCTGCATTGGTCTTCAATCCGCAACATCGGCTCGCTAATCTCGGGTCCCAGCGAACCAAAACGCTATAGCGCACTCTTAGAAACGCTTGAACGGTTGAATGGAGGCACACCGCCACACTCATGGAAACCGCACGATGCTTGGAGCGTCGCTGTGGCTGGGCCTTGCGGTCTTGATCCGAAGCACTGAAGACTCGAAAACTAATGAAAATCAAGCCTTTGTGCCTTGGCAAACGTTTCAAACAATATGCTTATTACGTGTTACCGATGTTCTTTGTAGGCGGCGCCTTGATGCTGGCCTTCGAAGCCCGCGAGAGCAGTGCCGAGCCGAAGAACGGCGTACAGACCCTGGTGTTCCTGCGCCATGGCGAAAAACCCGCTGGCGGCCTGGGCCAACTCAATTGCCAGGGCCTCAACCGCGCGATGAACCTGGCCACCGTACTGCCGGAAAAATTCGGCGCCGCCGATTTTGTATTCGCGGCCAACCCGACGCGTAATGTCGAGGAAGGCGAATTCGACAACTCCTACAGCTACATCCGGCCTTTGATGACCATCAGCCCCAGCGCGATCAAACTTGGGTTGCCGGTGAACATCGAGTTTTCGGCCAACGATACCAGCGACCTGGCGGACGAGCTGATGGAGGACAAGTACCACAACTCCACCATCTACACCGCCTGGTCCCACGGTTACCTGCCAGAGCTGATCAACAAGGTGGCGAGCGAAGCGGTCGGCGAGAAGTACACCATCACCGAAGACTGGTCCGGCGGCGACTTCGACACCCTGTACGTGTTGACCCTGACCTGGCAGAACGGCAAGGCCAGCCTGCTCAGCCGTAACTACAAGCAAGGGCTGGATAACGGCTTGCAGACCTGCCCGGATGCGACGCACGTAAACGCTGACAGCTGACCTTACCGGCGACTGCGTCCCGCGTGACACACCGCGATCGCCGGCAAGCCGGCTCCTACTGGGGGCGGGACCGCGTATGATGCGTCGCTATCGACTTATCTGCGGATCCTGACCATGTCTAACCTCACCTCTGCCAGCCCTGTACGCGGCTGGTCCTTCTGGTGGAAGCCGGCGCTGTTCCTGTTGGTCGCCTGCGTCGGCCTGTATTACGTGAAGTGGTCGCCCTACTACTTCAAGGCGTTCGTTGCGGCAGACAGCCACAGCATCGGCAACTCGATCCTCAACGATCAACAAGGCTCGCCATTGGCGGCGGCCCTGGCCTATGCCCAGGTGTATTTCCTGGCAATCTGGAAAGCCGCCGTGCTGGCGGTGATTCTCGGATCGTTGCTGCAAGTGTTGATTCCACGGGACTGGCTGTTACGCCTGTTCGGGCGCGCCGGGCTTGGTTCCACGGTACGCGGAGGGTTGTTCGCCCTGCCCGGCATGATGTGCAGTTGCTGCGCCGCGCCCGTGGCGGCGGGGATGCGTCGTCAGCAAGTGTCGGTGGGCGCCGCCCTGGCGTTCTGGATGGGCAACCCGGTACTCAACCCGGCGACCCTGGTGTTCATGGGCTTTGTCCTGGGCTGGGACTTTGCCGCACTGCGGCTGGTGGCCGGGATCGTGTTGGTGATCGGTGTGGCGCTGATCGCCCAACGCATCGCACGCCCGGAGCAGGTGCCGGAAGTGGCGCTGGAGGCCGTGGCCAACGTCAGCGGCGCCGACATCCAGCCCTTCCTCACGCGCTGGCTGCGCACGTTGTGGCAGTTGTTCTGGAGCACCATCCCGGTGTACATCCTGGCGGTGTTGCTGCTGGGCGCGGCACGGGTATGGCTGTTCCCCCATGTGGACGGAGCGATGGCCGACAGCCTGGTTTGGCTGGTGCCCCTGGCGATTGTCGGCACCCTGTTTGTGATTCCCACCGCTGCGGAAATCCCGATTGTGCAGACCATGATGGCCCTTGGCCTGGGGACCGGGCCAGCGGTGGCCCTGTTGATGACCCTGCCGAGCGTGAGCCTGCCGTCGCTGTTGATGCTGCGCAAGGATTTCGATACACGGGTGCTGGTGACAGTGGCCGGGCTGACCATGTTGATGGGTGTGGTGTGTGGGTTGGTGGCGGTGGTCGTGCTGTAGGGTTGGGCATCGCCGCATAGGTATGCTGCTGAAAGGGCTCCTGTGGCGAGCGGGCTTGTCGGAACGCCGCATCGCCACGGGGACAGTCGTCAGCACCCGCGCCGGGCACCGCGCTCGCGCAAATACTCCAGCACATCCCCCTGCTCCCCTGCGAACTCGATGCGGGCGCCCTTCTTCTCACGCTGGAAGGCATACATCGGGTCGTAATATTCGCGCAGCAACCCTTCGATCCACGCACGATGCAGATCCACCGCGCCGCTGCGGGCCTGTTCTTCCAGGGCCTGCTGCAGGATGCCCTGCAACCGCTGGAACCGTTCGCCCCCCAGGCGCTTGTGGATATTGCCCAGGCTCTCGGTCAGGCGCTGCGCAAACACCTGCTGGCCCGACTCACCAAACACACTGACAAACTCGGCGCACAGGTCCACCACATAATCGCCCAGGATTCGCTCGACCCGCCCCGCCAGGCTATCTTCCAACCACACCATCGGGAATGCCTGCATGCCTTTGTGCAAGGCCAGGGGCAGCGCACAACTGCCAATCATGCGGCTTTCATCCTCGACCACGAATTGCTCGATACCCTGGTCGCGCTTTTTCAGCAGATCAACCCCCAGGCGGTTCTCGAAATCGATGTTGGAGGGCTGTGCGGTAGCGCGCTTGCCGAAGCTGGAACCCCGGTGATTGGCGTGCCCTTCCAGATCCAGCGCATTGCGCAACTGGCCGAGGACTTCGGTTTTCCCAGTGCCGGTCATGCCGCCCAGCAGGACGAAGTCGCACTCGCGGGTAGCGCGCTCGACCGTATCGAGCAAAAAGCTGCGCATAGCCTTGTAGCCACCACCGACCCGCGGATAGTCGATACCCGCCTCGCGTAGCCATTGCTGGACAATCTGCGAGCGCAAGCCGCCGCGAAAGCAATACAGGTAGCCCTCAGGATGGGCCCGCGCGAACTGTGCCCACTGCTCGACACGTTCAGCCTTTGTCGCCCCGGACACCAACTGATGGCCCAGTACAATCGCCGCCTGTTGCCCCTGCTGCTTATAGCAAGTGCCCACCCGCTGGCGTTCGTCATCGTTCATCAACGGTAGATTGACCACCCCGGGGAACGCACCCTTGACGAATTCAACCGGCGCGCGGGTATCCATCATCGGGCGGTCGTTGAGAAAGATGTCGCGGTAATCGGTGATGTCGCCGGGCATCAAGACACCTCTACCGCGTTGCTCTGTCGCTCGACCAACCGGCCAATGGGCGCCAGGTTCAAGCCCAGTTCGACCGCTGCCGCAAGAAACTCGGCTTCGCCTTCTGGCGTGACAGCCACTAGCAGCCCGCCACTGGTCTGCGGGTCGCACAACACACGCTTGTGCAACTCATTGATACGGCCCAACTGGCCCGAATAGCTGTCGAAGTTGCGCAACGTACCGCCCGGCACACAGCCCTGGTCCAGGTAGTACTCGACCCCCGGCAGGCGTGGGACTTTTTCGTAGTCGATCAGGGCAGTCAAACCGCTGCCGTCCGCCATTTCCACCAGGTGCCCGAGCAGGCCGAAACCGGTCACGTCAGTCATGGCGCTGACCCCGGCCAGTTTGCCAAAGCGGCTGCCGGGTTTGTTGAGGGTGCACATCCAGTCCCGCGCCAGCCCGATATCGGCTTCGCGCAATTTGCCCTTCTTCTCGGCGGTGGTGAGGATGCCGATACCCAGGGGTTTGGTCAGGTACAAGCGGCAGCCAGCGGTGGCGGTGTCGTTGCGCTTCATATGGCGCTTGTGCACCAGCCCGGTGACGGCCAGGCCGAAGATCGGCTCCGGGGCGTCGATGGAATGGCCACCGGCCAGGGGAATGCCGGCCGCGTCGCACACCGAGCGGCCACCGCGGATCACTTCCCGGGCGATTTCCGGGGCCAGTACATTGACCGGCCAACCAAGAATGGCAATGGCCATCAACGGGTCGCCACCCATGGCGTAGATATCGCTGATGGCGTTGGTGGCAGCAATGCGCCCGAAATCGAAGGGATCGTCGACGATAGGCATGAAAAAGTCAGTGGTGGAAACCACGCCGCGCTCGTCGTCGATCGCGTACACCGCGGCGTCGTCACGCGAGGCATTGCCCACCCAAAGGTTGGGGTCGAGGTTCTGCGCGCCGCTGCCGGCGAGGATCACTTCCAGCACCTGCGGCGAAATCTTGCAGCCGCAACCGGCACCGTGGCTGTACTGGGTCAGGCGAATCGGCTCGTTCATGGTGGACCTCAAACTATCAAGTGCGCGAAGTCTAACAGACAGCAAAAAGCCGGCTGGGCTCTTGGGAGCACAGCCGGCTTCTGGGTTTGAGCGGTTACTGGCGGGCAGCGAGCAAACGCTTGTGGCGATTGCGCCGTGCGATGTTCAAGCACTCGATGGCAGCCGAGAACGCCATGGCCGCGTACACGTAGCCTTTAGGCACATGGGCACCGAAACCTTCGGCGATCAAGGTCATACCGATCATGATCAAGAAGCCCAGGGCCAGCATCACCACGGTCGGGTTGTCGTTGATGAACTTGGCCAGGGGTTCAGCCGCAACCAGCATCACGATCACCGAGGTCACCACGGCAATGATCATGATCGGCAAGTGCTCGGTCATGCCGACGGCGGTGATGATGCTGTCGATGGAGAACACCAGGTCGAGCAGCAGGATCTGCCCGATGGCCGCAGCAAAGCCGATAGCCACAGTATTGCCCACGCTTGCCTTCTCTTCGGGCTCCGGGTCCATGCTGTGGTGGATCTCGGTCGTCGCCTTCCACACCAGGAACAGGCCACCGGCGATCAGGATCATGTCCTTCCACGAAAACGCCTGGCCGAACACTTCAAACACCGGCGCCGTCAGTTGCACGATAAATGCGATGGTGCTCAACAGGCCCAGGCGCAGGATCAGCGCCATGCTGATGCCGATGCGTCGTGCCTTGGCCCGGTGTTGTTCCGGCAGTTTGTTGGTGAGGATCGAGATGAAGATCAGGTTGTCGATGCCCAGCACGATTTCCATGACGATCAGGGTCGCCAGGGCTACCCAGGCGGTGGGGCTGGCGGCCAGTTGTAAAAGGTATTCCATAGGTCAGTCCTGACGTTGTGCTGGGAAATTAGGTTTCTTTGGTGTTCGATTCAGACTCTTGCTCGGGCTGATCGTCCTTTTTTTCTGGACTGATCAGGCCTTGCGTCGCTTCACTCAATGCCTGCTCGGCGGCCTTGTGGGTGTCATCGATCGCTTGCTTGGCCGATTCGGTGGCTTTGCCCAGGACCTGCTGCGCGCTTTTCTCGACCTGATCGCAGCCGCTGATCATCACCAATGAAAGCGCAAGCAACGAAGCTGCGCCGAGAGAATTGAGTTTCATGATGTATTCCTCGTTAGAACCATTGGGTCCAAGTAGTGGCCCCGCGATAGCGACGCATTCTATGCAGGTGAACACTTCAGTAAAATTCGTATTTTTCTCGCGTATACTTCGGTTTTTACGAACTGACGGCCGCCATGCTCAATTACCGACAACTGCATTACTTCTGGGTGGTGGCCAAGACAGGCAGCATCGTGCGAGCCTGTGAGCAACTGAACCTCACCCCGCAAACCATCAGTGGGCAAATCAGCCTGCTCGAACAGACATTCGGCATTGCCCTGTTTCAACGGGTGGGGCGCCAGTTGGAACTGACCGAGGCCGGGCGCCAGGCCCTGCCCTATGCCGAGCAGATGTTCCAGACCGGCAATGAACTGGAAGCGATGTTGCGCGCCCAGCCCAATGAACAGCAGATCGTGTTTCGCGTCGGCGTGGCGGATGTGGTGCCCAAGTCCATTGTCTACCGGCTGATCGCGCCGACCATGGAGTTGAACGAGCCGCTGCGTATTACCTGCCGTGAAGACAAACTGGAGCGGCTGTTGGCCGACCTAGCGATCCAACGCCTGGACCTGGTGATTTCCGACAGCCCCATGCCCAGCCACCTCGACATCAAGGGCTACAGCCAGAAACTGGGGGAATGCGGCATCAGTTTTTTCGCCACCCAGGCATTGGCTGACCAGCACCCCGGTGATTTCCCACAGTGCCTGCACGGCGCGCCGCTGTTGATTCCCGGCGCGGAAACCGTAGTGCGCAGCCGTTTGCAGCGCTGGTTTGCCGAGCAAAAGATCCAGCCGAAGATCATCGGCGAGTTCGACGACAGTGCCTTGATGCAGGCGTTTGGCCAATCCGGCAGCGGGATTTTCATCGCCCCCAGCGTGATTGCCGAGGAAGTGCTACGCCAGTACGGCGTGGCACTGGTGGGCCAGACAGATGCAGTCACCGAGTCGTTCTATGCGATTTCGGTGGAGCGCAAGGTCAAGCACCCCGGTATCGTTGCGATAACCGAAGGCGCCCGCCGCGAACTGTTTACTGCGTTGCCGACCTAGGCGCAGGCGACCCGGGTCTTGGCGTTCATCAGCCACAGGGCCAGGAGAATCGACAGCAGGATAAAGCCCGACGCCGCGAACCCCAGGCTGCCCAGGCCGAGGGTGTCGATCACATGCCCGCCGACCATCGCCCCCAGGCCAATGCCCAGATTGGCCCCGGCAATGTTCAGCGACGCGGCGAATGCCGGCGCATGGGGCGCGGCCTTCATCAGCCGCACATGGCTGACCAAAAACAGCGCCGCCTGGGTCACGCCCCAGATGCCCATGGCCGCGGCCAGGCCGAGGGTGGAGTGGATCGCCGGCACCAGCGCCACCATGCCCGCGATCATAAAGCCACAGAACACCATCGAGGCGATCAGCGGGTGCCTGTCGACCATGCGCCCGCCCAACGAATTGCCGATCAGGCCCACGGCACCAAAGCCCATCAGGCACCAGCCCACCAGCGTGCCATCGAAGCCGGCCAGGCGCTCAAGAATGTCTGCCAGGTAGGTATAGGCGGTGAACATGCCGCTAAATACCAGAATCGACAGCAACACGTGGCCCTGCATCAAGGGGTTGCGCAGGATCTTGAACTGCGAGCGCAACGTCACGGTTTCCTTTTTCACCGTGGTCGCCGGCAGGTAAATCAACAGCAGCAGTGCCTTGAGTAGCGCCACCCCGGCCAGGATGCCAAAGGCGGTGCGCCAGCCGAACATGTCAGAGATCAAGGTGCCCACCGGAATCCCGAAGACCGTCGCGCAGACGATGCCAAAGCCGATCTTGGCAATCGCCCGGCCGGCGTAGTCCGGCCCGACAATATCCACGGCGGTTTCACTGGCCAGGGCCCAGAACACCGGCAACCCGAGGGCCGGAATCAGCCTTGCCACGGCCATCACCCAGATATTCGGCGCCAGAGCCGCCAGGGTATTGGCCGCGCCGAACATCAACAGGATGCTGATAAACAGGCGCTTGCGCTCGAAGCGTGCGAAATACGCGGTAAGGAACGGCCCGAACGCCGCCACGGTGAAGGCAAACAGCGTCACCAGCAAGCCAGCCTGGGACACGCTCACATCCAGGTCACGGGCGATGGAGGGCAACAGGCCCACGATGACAAATTCGGTGGTCAACACCGTAAAACCGGCTGCGGACAGCAGCAGGATGGGCAACAACATGCATAACTCCAGAAACGGCGACGCCAGCGTCGGCCCAAGGGCCCGCTGACAGAGAGGTAAGAAGAGGATGGCCAAGGTTAACAGAATGTAACCGGACCACGCACGGCTTTGGCGACTGAATGCCGCAGCAAATGGGATGTGTCCTACGGCATGTTAGACTTCGCGCCTTGCACAGTGCTGCACACATTAAAAAAACTAGAGACAACTCTTTATGACTGCTGCCCCTTCGCTGTTTCAACGCCTGCTGCGCGTCAGCCTGGTGACCCAAATTGTCATTGGCCTGGTCGCAGGCATCCTGCTGGCCCTGCTGTCGCCCAGTGCAGCCCTGTCCACCGCGTTTATCGGCAAGGTATTTGTCTCGGCGCTCAAGGCCGTCGCGCCGATCCTGGTGTTTGTGCTGGTGATGGCCTCGATCGCCAACCACAAGCATGGCCAGGAAACCCATATCCGGCCGATCCTGTTCCTGTACTTGCTGGGCACCTTTTCTGCGGCGGTTGTGGCGGTGATTGCCAGCACCCTGTTCCCCTCGAACCTGGTCCTCGCGACCCATGATGTGGCCATCAGCGCCCCCGGCGGGATCGGCGAAGTGATGCAGAGCCTGCTGCTCAGTGTGGTGGACAACCCCGTCAGCGCCCTGATGAATGCGAACTTCATCGGCATCCTGGCCTGGGCCATCGGTATGGGCATTGCAATCCGCCATGCCGGTGAAACCACGCGCACCGTCCTGGACGACCTGTCCAACGGCGTCACGCTGATCGTGCGTGTGGTGATTCGTTTCGCGCCGCTGGGTATCTTCGGCCTGGTGGCCTCGACCCTGGCTGCCTCTGGTTTCGATGCGCTGTTGGGCTATGCGCACCTGTTGCTGGTGCTGATCGGCTGCATGTTGTTCGTGGCACTGGTGATCAACCCGGCGATCGTGTTCTGGAAACTGCGCCGTAACCCCTACCCGCTGGTGCTGCTGTGCCTGCGTGAGAGCGGGATCACCGCCTTTTTTACCCGCAGTTCGGCGGCCAACATCCCGGTCAACCTGGCATTGAGCGAGCGTCTGGGCCTGCACGAAGACACCTATTCGGTCTCGATCCCACTGGGGGCGACCATCAACATGGCCGGCGCCGCCATCACCATCACCGTGCTGACCCTGGCCGCCGTGCATACCCTGGGCATCGCCGTCGACCTGCCGACCGCGGTGTTGTTGAGTGTGGTTGCCGCGATCTGTGCCTGTGGCGCGTCGGGTGTGGCTGGGGGGTCGTTGTTGCTGATTCCGCTGGCGTGCAGCCTGTTCGGGATTCCGAGTGAAATCGCCATGCAAGTGGTGGCCGTGGGCTTCATTATCGGGGTGCTGCAGGATTCGGCAGAAACCGCGCTCAACTCGTCTACCGACGTGTTGTTCACTGCCGCGGCGTGCCTGGGCCAAGAAGACAAGAACCCGGCCTGATACAACAGTGGGAGCTGGCTAGTGTGGGAGCTGGCTTGCCTGCGATAGGCATGAGTATCTACACAACTCGCTCTTCTGAGTATGTGTACATATCCGTTGCCGCGGTCGCGGCGGGTATGGGTTCCGCCCTTACGGCGGCTCACTTTTGAACAGCGCAAAAGTAAGCAAAACGCT
>Ga0265296_1003078_pt1 | contig 15979 bp, 11 predicted proteins | sample MunlanPumphouse1_FD_189073 | JGI IMG/M metagenome (GOLD analysis project Ga0265296, IMG submission 189073) | Groundwater microbial communities from a municipal landfill in Southern Ontario, Canada - Pumphouse #1 | ecosystem: Environmental > Aquatic > Deep subsurface > Groundwater | place... | reverse complement strand
AAGACCGCAATCCGGAAGCAAAACCAAAGGATGATTTCCAAGAAAAGCATCCCCATTACCGAGACTTCTTCGTTGATCCCAAACCGCCGTTAACAGAACCTCCGGTTCTCAAGAAAACCTCTGAACCTAAAAACTATAAGGTACTTTTAGCCCTGTATGAGGCCGCTCACGGTAAACCTTTTGATCCTATTAAACGCCGGGGCAAATCTCCTGTGGTGCCGCAACAGATTGTCTGTCCTGCCTGCAATGCCCCACACGGATATCTCTACTTCAACGACGGCAAAAAGAAATCTCAATTTAAATGTAAGGTCTGTAACCATCTCTTCCAGGTTGAGCAGAGATTCCGCAAAAACGATAAGTCAAAATACTTCTGCCCTTACTGCAACCATGCCCTCTTCCGCTGGAAGAACAGGAAAGAGGTCACGATCTATAAGTGTTGCAACGATGACTGTCAGCATCGCATCCAGGCGCTTGCTAAACTCAATCCGGCTGAACGAGCGCTACAGAAGAAACGAAGTTCGCAGTTCAAGCTCTGCTATCAGTACCGGGAGTATCATTATAAGCCCCAGGAACTTGTGCATTTGGCACCCCAAAAACCGACTGTCGATCTTACAAAAATCCATAACTCCGAAAATGTCCTCGGTCTTGTCCTGGCCTTCTATGTCTCCTTCGCCGTCCCCGCCAGGAAAACTGCTGCTATCTTGAAGTCCGTCTTAAATATCAAAGTCTCCTATCAGACGGTTCTCAACTATGCCGCGGCGGCGGCTTTTTATTGCCACAGCTTCAACCTGGCCAATAAAGGCCAGATCGATTCCATCTCAGCAGGCGATGAAACCTATATAAAAGTCTTGGGAAAACATCAGTACGTCTTTTTCTTCATCTCCTCTCAGAACCTGAAAATCACCGCCTATCACGTGGCAGATAACCGGGGAGCTCAACCTGCCATTATCGCCATGAACGAGGCGATCAGAACCGCAACGCAGGAACAGAAAATTACTCTCGTCACCGATGGGTATCCGTCCTATCCCGCAGGCATCCACTTCTTGAATGCTCAAAAAGGCGACCATCCCCCTATCCAACATCAGAAGGTCATCGGACTCCAAAATCTCGATGCCGAGTCTGAGGAGTGGAGAGCCTTTAAACAGCTCATCGAACGCTTAAACAGAACCTATAAGTACCACGTCAGACCTGCCGCCGGCTTTAACAGCAACAACGGCGCGGTGTCCCTCACCACCCTGTTTGTGACCAACTACAACTTCCTGCGCCCGCACATGTCGCTTCTCTACAAGCCACCAGTCCATTTGCCGGAACTTGAGGATATCTCCACGATCCAGGGTAAGTGGGCAAAGATAATTTCCCTGGCTGCTTAATACTTCCCGTCTTGAATTTTCAAAGAACGATTGCATCGCTTATGGCCTTCTATTGCCCAGCGTGCCTTCTGCCAACAAATCCATGCCTGATCTATGCAATTCTTACCATCAAAATCCCAGGGAGTTATCCATAGCCATCTCTCCGCGGCTTTACTTGGGCAAGGCGGGGAAATGGCTGTGGGTAACTCCCGACCTCTTATTCCTTAGTCTGCCACTCTTTCATATCTTCACCTAAGTTTTCATGTAACTTTTGACACTATCAAACTTGTTATATGAGATAAAAAAGAGGCCATCGTTACTTTATCCCAAGCAGATTCCTTGCAACCACCAATCTCTGTATCTGATTGGTACCGTCAAATATCTGAACGCTCTTGGCATCCCTCATCATTCTCTCGACAGGGTAATCCTTAATGTACCCGTACCCACCTAAAACCTGGACTGCATCAGTTGCTACCTTGACTGCGGTATCTCCCGACAGACATTTTGACATAGAAACCAGGGAACCTATTTCTGTAGCCGACCCTTCTCCCCTGTCAATCATTTGGGAGGTTCGATACAGAATGGAGCGGACAGCCTCTGTCTGTATGTGCATATCAGCCAACATAAACTGTATAGCCTGAAGGGAAGCAATGGGTTTCCCAAACTGGTATCTCTGTTTTGCGTATTCAACGGCATAATCCAGGGCACCCTGGGCAATGCCAAGCCCCATAGCCGAAGCGCCATAGAGCCTCATCTGATTGGCTACCTGAGCCAGTATCTTCCATCCCTCTCCTTCTCCGCCCACAATATTCTCTTTTGGAACCCGTGCATTTTCAAAGATGAGGTCTGCCATGGTATTGCCTCTCAAGCCCATCTTGTTTTCCTTCTTCCCCATGGATAAGCCCTGGGTATCCTTTTCAACAACAAATGCCGATATCCCCTTTTTGTTGTCAAGGGTTTTCACCCTGGCAAAGACAAGATAAAAATCAGAGACTATTGCGTTCGATATAAAACACTTCCTGCCATTCAGTATATAGTAATCCCCTTCTAATACCGCATTTGTCCTCATAGCGTTGGCATCTGAACCTGCCTCCGGTTCTGTCAAGACAAAGGCGCTTATCTTATCACCCTGAGACAATCTGGGGAAGAACCTGTCCTTCTGTCCAGAGGTAGCGGCACGTACCAGTATATGGATGAGGGCCTCGGTGCTGAATACAATGCAGGAACAAGATGCTGATACCCTTGCTATCTCCTCCATAACAAGGCAGAGGGTGGTTGTATCTGCTCCAACCCCACCGTATTCATCAGGAAGAACCAGTTTCAGTGTTCCATTCTGTTTGTAGAGTTCAACGATATCCCAAGGAAACTCGTCTGTTTCATCTATCTCTGCCGCTCTCGGGGCAATTTTCTCTAAAGCCATTCTCCTTGTGACATCACGAATCATCAACTGTTCTTCGGTAAAATCCAACATGCTACATCCTTTCAACAGGCTAGTTGTTTTGCTCAGCATTCACCATTACAACCCCTTAAAATCGGGTTTCCTCTTATTCAAGAATGCATCCATTCCCTCTTGTGCATCTTCTGTTTTAAAGAGTCCGCTCATGGCGTCCATAGCATAGGTCAATTCTTCTCCATGGAGATCCCTGTTGACCGATGACTTGATGAGCTCTATGGCTAATGGAGCCTTAGATGTGATCTTCTTGGCCATCTGCATGGAGGCATCCATAAGCTCTTCATGAGGCACTACCTTGTTTATCAATCCTATTCTCAATGCCTCTTCAGCAGATATCTGGTCACAGGTCATGGACAGCTCCTTTGACTTTGCTCTGCCTACCAACTGGTGTAACCTGATGATGGCAAAACCGGGAGCCAAACCAATAGCGGCCTCCGGCACACCAAACTTTGCCTTTTCAGAGGCAATAATTATATCGGATGAGATTGCAATCTCCAATCCGCCACCCAAAGCAAGACCATTCACTGCAGCAATAACCGGTTTTGGATACTTCTCTAAGGCAGCCAAAAAAGACATAACATCTCTCATGAATTTACGAATACTCGGTGTGTCGAATTTAAAACCGCTTATGTCTGCCCCGGCACAGAAAGCCCTGTCAGTTCCTGTCAGGATTAGAACCCTTACATCTTTGTCGTTTAATGCCTCGTCATACGCTGTCTTCAGGTCTAGCCGAAGTTGATCACTCAAGGCATTTAACCTCTCCGGATAATTCATAGTTATAATTGCAACACCATCCTTTTTTTCATACAAAACCACCTTTAAATCCATAAAAAATCCTCCTTTTGTAAAATAGAAGTCCTCACAATCCCAACTCTCGGGCAATAATGACCCTCTGTATCTCTGAGGTGCCTTCAAATATTTCCATTATCCTGGCATCCCTAAAGTAACGTTCCAGAGGGTACTCTCTCATATAACCATAGCCCCCATGTATCTGTAAGGCTTTATACACAACCCTATTCACCATCTCAGATGCATTCAGTTTTGCCATAGAGGCCTCTTTAATGCATTTTTCACCCCTATCATTCATCCATGCTGCCTTATAAACGAGAAGAGACGCCAATTCAATTTCCATAGCCATATCCGCCATCATGAACTGTATGCCCTGAAATTTGCCTATTGGCTGACCGAACTGGCGCCTTTCTTTCGCGTATCTCAAGGCAGTATCAAAGGCGGCTTTGGCCAAACCAACACTTGCTGCCCCCACTATTATCCTGGTCTTCTGAACCGTGGACATTAAATGGTAAAATCCCTTCCCCAATTCTCCCAAAAGATTCTCCTTTGGAACACGGCAGTCCTCAAAGGAAAACTCTGCTATGTCCTGAGCACGAATCCCCAGCTTTTTCAAACCCTTTCGGGTGAGACCCGGGGATTGGGTATCCACCAGAAAGAGGGTCATTCCTTCATGCTTCTTCCCCTTCTCTGTTCTTACTGCTACAATAGCATAATTGGCCATTAGACCATTGGATACAAAGAGCTTCGAACCATTGAGGATATAACTGTCACCATCTTCTTTTGCCATCATCTCAATCGAAGACACATCGGAACCCACATTGGGCTCAGTCAAACAAAAACACCCAACAAATTCTCCTTTTATAGCCGGCACCAGGTATCTCTGTTTCATATCTTCTGATCCAAAATTAAATACTGGAGAGGTGCCTACGGTATTCTGGACAACCAACCCAGAACCAATACCGGCATCCGCTTTAGAAACCTCTTCCACAAATACGCAAAGGGCAATGGTATCCGGCCCCGTACCTCCGTACTGTTCAGGATAGGGTATACCCAGGAAACCCAATTCACCTGCTTTTATAATAACCTGGCGGGGATACTCTTCCTTCTCATCATATTCAGCCCCTAAAGGGGCAATCTCCTTCTGGGCAAACTGGGCTGCTGTCCTTTGAAATATCTTGTGCTCTTCACTAAGTTCAAAATTCATCTCCACCCCCTGACATATCACATCCCCTTAAATTTCGGTTCTCGCTTCTCCAGAAAAGCCGTTGCCCCTTCCTTATGATCTTCTGTGTCGGAGCAAAATCCCTGGGTGTATATCTCATATTGTAAAGTGGTCTCCAGATCAAATTTATCAAAGGCATCGTAAATCGAACGTTTAGCTATACTTACGGCAAGGGGCGCCCTACCGGCTATCTTCATCGCCATCTCTTTTGTGGCACTCTCTAATTCCTCTGGAGGAACTACCTTATTGACCATACCGATACGGAAGGCCTCTTTTGCATCTATGATGTCACCGGTAAAGACAAGCTCACAGGCCTTCTTTGTGCCTACTAATCGGGACAGCAAGTAGCTTCCTCCATAATCCTGCACAAGACCTACCTTAACGAATGCCTGACCAAACCTGGCCTTTTCTGAAGCAATGATAATGTCACATGCCAGAGCCATATTACATCCTGCCCCTACAGCAACACCGTTTACCATTGCAATAACCGGAATATCCATCTTCCTGACCTTAAGGGGGTTATTCAGAAGTTTTTTAAACCCAACTCTTCTCTCAGCAACCTTCATACCTATTCTGCCTTTCTGGGCGCTTACATCGCCGCCGGCACAAAAGGCCTTCCCTGCTCCTGTAATTATCAGAACCCTTATTTCACTGTCTCCTGCTACTTCGTCCAGCTTCTGCCCAAATAACCCCTGGGCAGGCCAATCCAATGCATTGAGCTTATCAGGACGATTAAGGGTTATAGTGGCAACATTCCCCTCCTTTTTCAATAAAATGCTTTCCTCTGCCATTTTATCCTCCTTTGGATAAGAGCAATACTTGGCTCATACTAATAAATGAATCCCTATTCATTGTATATAGAAAGAAGATTTATAATGCAAGAAAAAAAATCCCTTATCCTGATTAATCCCCTTCACTTTTTAACTATACACAAAAAGGTGTTGATTTCTCTTCCAGAAATTGATAGATTTTTCAGTATAGTTAATCACAGAATCTGGATTATGAAAGCTACTAAATTCAGAAGAGAGGTACTCTGATTATGATGGACTTTTTAATAAATATCAGTCGAGATTTTCGAGTCGCAGACTTTTTTGATATCGCTATCATGGTCGTCTTTTTTTATATTATAATGCTGTGGTTTAAGAGAACGGTTTATCGCTTTGTTTTCATTGGAATCAGTATTCTGGGATTGGTATACCTGTTAGCACGGTTCTTTCAACTCTATGTTACGGTATTCGTCTTACAAGGGTTTTTCGCCATCCTTCTTATTGCTATAGTAGTAATATTTCAAGAAGACCTGCGCAGGATATTTGAAAGAATGGTCATGTGGCGACTGCTTCGAAAAAGACGATCTGCAGTATCGACTCACGAGGAGATCGACATTCTCGGTAGGGCCGTGAATAAACTCGCTCTCAGACGGTTTGGCGCATTAATAGTCCTCAAAGGCAATGATCATCTGGACCGGCACCTGAAAGGGGGATTCCTTCTGGAAGGAAGGCTGAGTGAACCACTATTAGAGAGCATCTTTGACCCCCATTCCGTTGGACATGACGGTGCGGTAGTTATTGAAAACAATCGGATCACAAAATTCGGTTGCCACCTACCTCTCTCTTTCAATACGCTTAAGATCGGGAATCTGGGATTACGGCATACCGCTGCTTTAGGACTGGCAGAGCGTTCAGATGCCCTGTGCATTGTCGTGTCTGAAGAAAGAGGAACTATCAGTATAGCCAGGGAAGAATTACTTGAGAAACTGGAAAACCCTGAACAGTTGATGAAAGCCCTTGAACTCTTCTATCAGGAAAGCTTCCCGGGGAAGAAAACAAAAACGCGGTTGAGTTGGCTGCGGGAAAACTCTCGAGAAAAAGCCATAGCCATTCTTCTAGCCTGTGGTTTATGGATGACCATTGGTTATCAGACAGGAAGCGTGCGTCGCGATTTTGTTGTCCCTATCGAATATCGAAATCTCGCATCTGATTTGATTATAGAAGAGCCGAACCCGAAAGAGGTTACAGTGACATTGACAGGGTCAGAACAGGCATTCAATCTTTTGAATCCACAACTGTTGAAGATATCACTTGATATGTCGAAAGTCCATGAGGGAAATCAAAAGCTGGTTCTTGAGAGGAATAATTTGCGATATCTTCCAAATCTCTCAGTAATGCGAATTGAGCCAGGCAGGATTCAAATCGCTGCTCACAGGCTGGTTCTCATAAATGTTCCTGTCAGGGCACAGACATTTGGTAAGCTTCCTCATGGACTAGCCCTTCGACAAATCATGGTTACCCCCAGATCAGTTAGGGTAATGGCTTTACCGCAAAGCAAAAAAGATGTTGAAATCCTGACAGAACCCATTGATCTAAACAACATCAACGGCTCTCTGACTCTGACTCCCAGGCTGGTATCCCCTCTAAATATTCAATTTATGGACAATAAGCAACCCCAAGTTCGGATCACTATCAAAGTTGAGCAAAAGCAATCGAAAAAATTAGATGATCTTTAACTTTGACAAGGTGAAGGTTTTCCTGTAGATTATTTATATAGCAATCTGCTTTGACATCTGCTTCAGGGAGGTTTTCACCATTATTAACCTTGTCTTGGGATAGTGTGTCTTTATGGATGCAGTGGATTTGAGGGGGATAAAGGTCGGGATATTTGACCTGTCCATCGAAGCAAAGGAGCCTATCATCCTGCCTGCATATAAGGGCTCAACCCTGCGTGGCGGCTTCGGCAATGCCTTTAAAAAGATCGTGTGCGTTCAGAAAGAGAGGGATTGCTCCTCATGTATCCTCAAAGGCCGGTGCATATATTCGTATGTGTTTGAAACCCCTCCCAAGCCTGACACCGAGGTGATGCGGAAGTACGAATCCGTCCCCCATCCCTTTATCATCGAGCCACCATCAGAAAATAGAAGAAACTATAAGCCGGGAGATGGGCTTACCTTCGGGCTTACGCTCGTTGGAAAGGCCATTGACTTTCTTCCCTACTTTATCTACACCTTCGAAGAACTGGGGAGGATTGGGATTGGGAAGGGCAGAGGGCAGTTTGAGCTAAAAGCGGTTCACGCCCAAAATGGCAAGGTATCTTCTAGCCCTGATTTCAAAAACCCAAAGAATCCAATCTACACTTCGGCCACAAAAAAGCTTACCCCTCCTGATCCAGTGGTGATCAATATGGACATCCCCGGCTCTGACGGCATTTCAGATAAAACACTTACCCTCAGATTTCTCACCCCCACGAGGATCTCGTATAATGGTCATATAACCTCTGAGCTTGAATTTCATATCCTTATCCGGAACCTGCTGCGCAGGGTCTCGCTCCTTTCATATTTCCACTGCGGGATTGATACCTCTGCGTGGGATTTCAAGGGGATAATCGAAAGGGCAAAGGAGATAAAGACAAAAGAAACTCAGCTCAGGTGGTATGACTGGAAGCGGTATTCTTCACGGCAGGACACTAAAATAGGTATGGGCGGGTTCCTGGGCGAGATCACCTTTGGTGGAGATGTAGCGCCTTTCTTTCCCCTGATTATGGCAGGAGAGGTTCTGCACGTGGGCAAAGGGACGAGCTTTGGGTTGGGGAGATACGAGATGCGGCTTTAGTCGGCGTGTTTACGGTGTTTTAGGTAAGGATGCAGTATATCGTTTCATAAAAATTTTTACAATCTGTCGTTTCGAGCGGAGCGAGAAATCTTGTTTCGTATCAATGAGAGGAAAGATTTCTCCTTACAGTCGAAATGACAGTCTTTTAATGAAACGCTATAGTAGACGGCATGAAAGGAGAATAACCGATGCGTGTGCTCAGAAAAGATATGAAAGGGCCGGATGTAAGGAAATGGCAGTACTTCCTCATCGGCCAGGGATTCTTGACGGGAAAGGCCGACGGATTGTTCGGCGAGCAAACCGCCGCCGCCACGGTTGCCTTCCAGAAGAAGTACAATCTCGATCCGGATGGGGTCGTGGGGCACCAAACCATTGTAAAGGCCATACAACTTGGCTTCGCGGTGCTGGAAGAAACCCTAGATGAAGGTAAAAACAGTCCCAACTGGCCGCCGAAACCGGATTTACCTCCCCTTGTCGGTACTACGGCACGGCAGACCTTGTTCGGCAAGTTTGCCTACAAGGTCATACCGAACAGCAACGGTGAGGTACATATCCTCGGGGACTGGACAAAACAAAATATTGTCACCATCGTCAATCCCCAGTTAAAAGGGATCAAGGGGGCGCCAACAAGCGGCAATATTCAGTTCCACAGGCTCGCAGTACAACAGGTGCAAGCCATGTTTGGGGCATGGGAAAGAGCGGGGCTTTTGAACCGTATCCTCAGTTGGGGAGGATCTTATGTGCCCCGCCTGGTCAGGGGTGGTAAGAGTCTTAGCAACCACGCCTTCGGCACCGCCTTTGACATCAATGTTTCATGGAACCGGTTAGGGGTTCAACCGGCCCTGGCAGGGGAAGAAGGTTCGGTGCGTGAGCTGGCCCCCATTGCCAACGAACATGGCTTTTTCTGGGGCGGGCACTACGCGAAGCGGACGGACGGTATGCACTTTGAAGTCGCAGCGCTTAAGACAAGATGAATCACTTCCGTACCTGCCGAGCTACCGGAGGCTTAATAATGAGCATACAATTTTAAGACACTGAAAGTGTTTTACTCTACTTGCAGGAAGGGATATAGACGAAATAATTGAAAATAGAACCATCATTTTTTCAAGGAGGGAAGGTGAGGCAGCGGGGTCTTCAGGCAAATTCAAAACAACCGCACCAGAGTGCAATTACGAACGAATTAGCCGCCATTTTGGGAAAATTAAGGAGAAAAGTAAATGACGAATCTTGTAACCTTTAGTACAATCAACGAAAAGGTAAAGAAATACCTCGAGGACTATTCTTTAGATGATATGAGTACCGCCTTTGAATGGTTAGCCCTCGAAACTATTCTAAATCTTAATGAAGATGAAATTGAAGATGCAATTACTGATGGAGCGATGGATGGCGGAATTGATGCAATTCATATTGCGGGCAGGGATGTCCATATTTTTAATTTCAAATATACTGAAATCTTTGAGAATACTAAGAACAATTTTCCTGAAACTGAAACAGATAAGATACTTGTAACAATGGCTGGCATTTATGGCAAATCTCTTAAAAAAGATGACGTAAACGAGCTCCTCTGGGAAAAAGTAAATGAGATTTGGGATCTTTTTGACAAAGGCACTCCCAATTTCAAGTATTATCTGTGCTCCAACAAAGAGAAACCAATTGAACATGCAAAGAGAAAGTTTGAGCAAAATCTGGATAAGTATAAATATGTAGAATACCATTATTATGATCAAGAAGACATTGTTTCGAGAATACTTGAAAAGAAATATCGAAAAATTAATGGAGAAATAAACTTCGTTGATCTCCAGTATTTTGACCGGAGTGATGGTCCATTAAAAGGCATCGTCGCTACCGTTGCAGCAACAGACCTTATTAAATTGGTACAAGATCCCAATGAGCCGACAAAAATTATTGAAGATGTCTTTAATGAAAACGTCAGAGTCTACATGAAACTAAAGAACAGAATCAACCGAGGCATATATGATACAGCACTTTCGGATGAAAATTATGAGTTTTGGTATCTCAACAACGGCATCACGATAGTCTGCGACGAATGTATCTATGCTCCCAATACACGGTCTCCAAGAGTCAAGCTGACAAATTTGCAAATTGTAAATGGAGGCCAAACCACCCATGCTTTATTTGAAGCTTACTTAAAAGATAGCAGTAAACTTAATAATGTTCTCATCATTGTCAGAATCTGCGAAACAAAGAACTACCGAATATCTGAACGTATCAGCGAGACGACTAACAGCCAGACGCCTGTTCGCACTAGAGACCTTCATGCCAGTGACAGAATGCAAAAAGTTATCGAAGAACAGTTTAAAGTGCTTGGCTATTTTTATGAAAGAAAAAAGAATCAGCACGAACAGATGCCAAAGTCAGAGCGACTCGATAATGAACTTCTGGGTCAGATTTATCTTGCATTCTATCTCGATATGCCTTCCGAGGCAAAAAATCAGAAAGTAATTGTCTTTAGTGATAAATATGAAGAGATATTTGATGAGGCATCCATCAACGCTAAAAAGATGCTTATTCCTTACCGTGTTTTTCTTCCAATAGAAGTAATGAAAAAGGAAATCCAACGGAAAAAGAGAAAAAGGGAGGCCATAAATGAAAAAGATGCTTTTATCTCACGCGCCACCTTTCATATCTTGAACTCTGTAAAATTGATTTCCGAAAAAGAGAATCTTAACCTTGAAAACCAGGATGATATTAATCAAGCCATAAAAAAAGCAATTTCATATATTGCAGAGGTAGTCGAATTAGAATCCCAAAATAGAGGTGAACTGTATACTCACGATAAGTTTTTCAAGGAAATCCCGACAAACAAAATCATTCGGGAGCATATATCAAGCAAATATCCAAAAAACGGTGGCTAACAACGGCACAAACAGAGGGCTTAAAACCTGACGATTTCGTCTGTGCCGCAAACGTTATCTGCTCATCAGTAGGGTCATATTCTAAAAACAAAATACCACCTTGAAAACATTAGTTGTTTCTTACAACATGTTTTTATGTAGACTGATAAGGTATTCATATGACTGCACATGAAAAACTTTTATTTCAGATACTCCGTGGCACAACCGATACAAACATGCTTTTTGACGATCTGTGTAATCTTTTAAGGTTCTCATCCCAATTAGTTGGGAAAAAGTATTGCGGAAGGATATGGCGGGAACAAAGGTAGGGTCTTTCAGAATTCATTAACCATAGCAAGAAGAGAAACAAGCGAGGCTGATTATTGGTTACTCCTGAGCTATGAGTTAGGCTACATGAGTGAAGAAACCCATAGAGAAGCTGAACAAGGCTATGGTGAAGTAAGAAGTATGCTGTCGTCTCTGATTTCAAAGCTTGGGGCCACTTCTGACTCCTGACTTCTGACTGTCTTCTGTCCGCCTTGATTAAAAAAGGATTGAGACGAGTTTAGTCTGTTAGACTGTAGCCTATTAGCCTGTAGGAGGAAAATGATTTGGATGTTCCAGAATGCGACTCGAAAATGGTGGAGATCGAGAAGGTTCTGAGCGCCTTGATTCGGGCAATGCGTGACTAACAGCCTTCAGCCTATAGCCTAAACAACCTGAGTTAGTTACAACTGAAGAACCCTGAAAAAATCTCGGGAGGGAAATACCTTGACTTGTCTTAAAAGTTATTGTACTTTCTAGAAATCGGATAATAACTAATTAAAGAAAGGGGACTAAAACGATGAAAATAATGCCTAAATTCAAAGATTACTTTTTGGTTGTATCTTTAACTCTTTTCTTCCTCTCTTTGATCTCCCTTGTTCCTTTAACAGAAGCGAGGGCTGATGACATCGAATTTCAAACAGGGATGACACAATCTTACTTCGGGAAATTCAGTAAGGAATTAGGTGGTGCATTGAGTTATAAGGCATTGTCTCCTGCTGAACCTTTGGGAATATTGGGGTTTGATGTTGGGCTTGAAATATCAGCCATCGATATTGATGAGGGGGCAGATTATTGGAATAAAGCTACTAAAAATGCCGATATGCCTGGTTTTATCCTGTTACCCAAAATATATGCAAGAAAAGGGCTTCCTTTTAACATAGACGTCGGAGCCATTTACAGTAAGGTTCCCGATTCTAATATCTCCCTTTTAGGGGCTGAGGTTAAGTATTCCATACTGAAGGGATCGGTGGCTACGCCTGCTGTTGCAATTAGAGGAAGTTACACTCAGCTTATGGGAGTGGACCAACTGGACTTCAAAACCTATGGGGCTGATGTCTCAATAAGTAAGGGATTCCTAAACATAACCCCATTTGGTGGAATTGGAGCTGTATGGACATCCAGCGAACCAAAAAGTCTGCCTGCCGGAATAAGTTTAAACAAAGAAAATAATACTCAAATAAAATATTTTGGAGGGGTTAGGTTTACACTCCTTCTGCTGAATATGACAGCCGGAGTGGAATATATGGAGGTTCCTACTTACAGCATAAGGGCAGGAATAATTTTTTAATTAATATCAAAAGTTAAAATCGTCAAAGAGGGGTGGTTTAATAGTTTTGTCTCAACCCTTTCTTTTTAAACCACCTCTCTTTTTTTCTCTCTTTTTCATAATACAAATAATCATAGTTTCAATGAGTTAAACTAGAAAAGCCTTGACAAAAACTTGGGAATTTTTAAAATTATATATTTAACCCGTGAGGAGAAATAGGCGGCGTTTTCACATAAAAAATAGAAAACCCTAAACCAAAAAAGGAAGACTTTATCATGATTCAGGTAGAAAATCTTACCAAATACTATGGCAATATTCCAGCTATCGAAGATATATCTTTCACTGTGGGGAAGGGGGAAATCCTTGGATTTCTGGGACCCAATGGAGCAGGGAAAACCACTACCATGAGAATCTTAAGCTGCTTTATGCCGGCTACCAGAGGAACAGCAAGGGTAGCAGGTTATGATGTATTTAAAGACTCCATGGAGGTCAGAAAAAGGATCGGATATCAGCCTGAAAATGTCCCCATATACAGGGACATGTCGGTCTCAGCCTACCTCAACTTTGTGGCACAGGTGAGGGGTATTGACAGGAGAGAAAGGAAGACAAAAATAGGAAAAGCAATGGATGAATGCGGAATAGCAGGGGTATCCGGTAAACTCATAGGGAAGCTCTCCAAAGGTTACAGGCAAAGAGTAGGAATAGCCCAGGCGCTGGTTCATGACCCTGAGGTTCTCATTTTAGATGAGCCAACTATTGGTCTTGACCCGAGACAAATCCATGGCATGAGAGACCTGATAAAGAATCTCGGAGGACAGAGGACTATTATACTGAGCACCCACATCCTTCCAGAGGTCAGCATGACGTGCCAACGGGTGGTTATTATTAATGAAGGACGATTGATTGCCGTCGACACACCGGACAACTTAATGGCAAGACTCCAAAAGGGCACAAAGATCCTTGCCGAGATAGAAGGGCCCCCAGATGATATAATGAAGGAGTTGAAGGGGGTGTCTGGGGTTACAAGTATTGAAAAGAAGGACGCTAAATCTGAGAATACTTTTACTTACCTGATAGATTCTACGATTGATAGAGATATTCGCAAAGAACTCTTTGCCACAATTTCAAAGAAGGGCTGGTTTTTGAAAGAGATACGCCAGATAGACATGAGTTTGGAAGACATATTTTTAAAATTAGTTACGGAGGAAAAGGATTAAAATGGTCAATTTTTATGCTATTTTGAAGAAGGAATTGGGCTCCTATTTTAAATCCCCCATTGCATACATGATAATAACCGTCTTTTCTGTAATTTCAGGTTATTTCTTTTACAGCCTCTTTGCCCTCTTCGGGGTGATGAGTGTTCAGTCAATGAACAATCCTAATATGCAGTCTGCTTTGAATATTACCGAGGAAGTAGTAGGGCCGGCATTCTCAACCATGAGTATTCTCATCCTGTTTATGACGCCTTTTTTAACAATGAGGCTCTTTTCTGAAGAGAAAAAATCTGGAACCATTGAGATGCTTATGACATTCCCCATCAAGGATATAGAAATAATAATGGGGAAATTTGGGGCATGTTTTCTTACATTTCTGGTAATGTTAACTCCTACTATTTTTTATCAGGCAATCCTCTTCATATTGGGTAAACCCGAATTAGGCCCGGTTATATCCGGCTATATAGGGATTGTTCTGCTGGGAGCATCTTTTATTTCCCTGGGTATACTGATTTCAACAATGACCGAGAATCAGATTATAGCCGCTGTAGTTACCTTTGGGGCGTTATTGCTTTTCTGGATAATACAATGGGGAGCCAGCTTTGCAGGACCGGTATTTGCAAAGGTGCTTATACAACTCTCAATAATAGAACACTACCAGGAATTTGCCAGAGGGGTTATAGATACCAATGACGTTATATTTTACGGCCTATTCGCCTTCTTCTTCCTCTTTTTAACTATGAGGTCGTTGGAATCTAAGAAATGGAGGGGCTAAAAATGAAGATCAGAGACATTTTTTCAAATAGGTCCGCCAGGTACGGAACCCATATGCTTATAACGATCTTGATAGTTTTAGGGATACTTGTACTCATTGGGGCGATATCGGTAAGACATCACTGGCGGTTTGATCTGACAAAGACAAAAAGACACAGTCTGTCTGATGAGACAATAAAGGTCCTCAATTCTGTCAACAAAGAAGTAAATGCTATTGCATTTTATCAGGAAAACTCCGGTAGTGAGGGAGAGCTAAAAGATTTCCTCAAATTATATAAGTATAAAAACCCAAAATTTAATTATAGGTTTATAGATCCCGACAGAAATCCTACACTGGCAAAAAAATACGGGATAACCGATTACGGTACCACGGTATTTGAAAGTGGTAAAAATGAGGCCAGGGTTTCCTGGGGTAGAGAAGAACAGATTACCAACGCTATACTCAAGGTCATCAGAGAAGGGAAAAAGGTAGTCTATCTTCTTAAAGGACACGGAGAGAACGACATCGCCACATTTGCCAAGGATGGATACAGCCAGGCTAAAAAGGCTCTGGAAGGACAAAATTATGAAGTAAAAGAGTTGGTTCTTCTAAGAGCGGATAGTATTCCAGAAGATGCGTCTGCCCTAATTATAAGCGGCCCAAAAAAGGAACTCATGGAAAGTGAAATGAAGCTTATTAAAGGGTATATTGAAAAAGGTGGCAGCCTCCTTTTCCTGATCGATCCATTAACCGTTCCAGGGCTTACCTCCTTTTTGGAGGAATATAATCTGAAGCTCAGAGATGATATTGTTGTAGACACAATGAGTCAGCTATTTGGCGGAGATTACCTGATCCCCATAGTCGGACAGTATGAACCCCATAGTATTACCAGAAACTTTAACGTAACCACCTTTTTCCCTTTTACCCGCTCTATAGAGATAATTAAGAAGGCAAAGGCCGGTATTACTGCGGAACCTTTGGCCAATACAAACAAGGAAAGTTGGGGAGAAACTGACAGGAAAATGCTCGAAAAAGAAGGCAAGGCCAAGTTTGATAGCGGCAAAGATACCCGAGGACCACTGACCATTGCTGCCGTTGTAACCGTACAGACAGGGGAGAAAAAGAACGAGAAGGGGGGGGTAAG
>Ga0265296_1003077_pt1 | contig 15979 bp, 18 predicted proteins | sample MunlanPumphouse1_FD_189073 | JGI IMG/M metagenome (GOLD analysis project Ga0265296, IMG submission 189073) | Groundwater microbial communities from a municipal landfill in Southern Ontario, Canada - Pumphouse #1 | ecosystem: Environmental > Aquatic > Deep subsurface > Groundwater | place... | reverse complement strand
GAACGGATCGCGAACCTCGAACGGGCATTCAATATAAGACACGGTCTGACACCGGAAGATGATCATACCCACATCTCTCCGAGACTGCTCGAGCTTGCTCCATCCGGGCCCGGGAAAGGTAAAACCCTGGCGCCATACCTCGTCACTATGGTGAATGAGTATTACCATGTGATGGGATGGGATGTCAAAACCGGCAAGCCTTTGCGAAGGACGCTCAAGAGGTTCGGGCTTGACGATGTTGCAAATGATCTCTGGGATTGAGGATCCTGATGCGTGCCGGTTAATAACCGGTATTTTTTTGTAAACATTTCTCATCAACCGCCAATGACTGGAACCCCGGTTATTCGTTTTATCAGTATCCTCGTGGTGCGTATCGAAGAAAATAGTTCGTGTTTTTGATAAATAGCGAAGGATCTTGGGGAGTCTGAACATTCTTGCGAGGCAACGGGTATTACCCAGGTTATGGGAGTCGGGATTTGCATTGCCGCAGGAATCCTTTCCACATTACGGAAACGCGACACGGGATAAAAGGAACGATCTCATGAATAAACGTGCAGAGGGTTGAATACCCTCATTAGAACACGTACGTTGTCCCGACCGTGTTCAGGATACACTTCCCCGGCATCTCCACAAAGAACCGGTTGATCGCATCCCATCCCGTGCAGTGCATAGGCACCACGTAATCCGGGTTGATTTGTTTCATCCCGTCAATGGTCGGCTGAATAATCGGAGCAAAGACCGGACCGGTGAGATGGAACCCGCCCATCACCGCATGGACGTGATCGACACCGGTGATCTTCCGTGCATATTCGACCGTGTTGATGATCCCGGCATGGGCACAGCCGCTCAGCACGACAAGGCCCTTGTCCTTCACGTTGATCACGAGCGCCTGGTCGTCACGGATCGGGTCGGGCAGCCAGCGGTCACCGGCATACATCTCCATACCGGGCATTCCCTTCTCGAACGATGTTTTACGCTCCACTTCACCGGTCACGAGCAGGTGACCCCCGGCAAGAGTTGAAGGCCCGCTGCGAAGGAGGATATCTGCCCCGGCTTTCTTCAGCGCAACCGCATCCAGCTGCGGAAGCCCGGCAATCCCGTTTTTGGTGTTCATCCGCCGTTCCAGGAACGCATCCGGGTGGGCGATGAGCGGGATCTGCAGCACTTCCCCGCAGAAGATCGTAGGAAGCCCGCCGATATGGTCGAAGTGCCCGTGGCTCAAGGCCACCGCCTCGATCCCGGAAAGGGAGATGCCCAGCTGCCGGGCATTCCAGGCCATGCATTCCCGGGAGAGTCCCGCATCGAGCAGGACCGTATGTTCCTTGTTACCGGAGAACACCCGGACCAGGCACGAGAGACCGTGTTCTGCCAGAAGACAGCGGCCCGTATCGAACGGCAGCCTGCGGTCAACGGGAGTTGCCGGCGGTACAAAGATATCGATATAATTGTCGACCAGGACCGTTACTTCCACCCGGTCGGCGGGTGTTACCATTTGTTCTGTCATTTGTTTTATCCTCGATTAATCAGTAATTTTTTTCCGGGAAGAGAGCACGGGCATTTCCGTACTCAATAGCGGCAATGTCGTCTTCCGTGAATCTTCCGTATTCCCGTATACCCTTCCGCCCCCGTTCAAAAGCAATATCGGTTGCAAAAAGGTAATCGCTGCCGAAAATGATGTGGGAAGGATCGACCAGCGCATGGAGGGACGAAAGTGCACAGGGAGCTGCAGAAAGCGCCGTATCGTAATAAAATCTCTGAAGATAATATTCGAGACCCTTCGGGATTGCTTTACCTAGCTGGCAGAACATAGCGGCCCCTTTCACCCGAGCGACAATGTACGGGACCGTTCCTCCTGCATGCGAAAGGATGAACCGGATATCCGGGTACTTCTCGGTCTGGCCTTTCAGCACAAGGGAATAGGCGGTCCGCGTTGTATCGAAGCAGACATCCATCATCATTTCCGGAAAGCCAAGGTGGGATGCTTCTAACCCCGGTGGGGTCATGGGATGGACAAAGACAACGGCTTTCCTGCGATTGATCTCGGCAAGCAGCCGGTCGAACCGGGGATCACCCAGGTAATACGCGTCATAATTCGAGAGCAGGGCGACCCCGTCCAGGTGAAGCACGTCAAGAGCATATCTGAGTTCGGCCAGTGCAGCGTCAACATCCGGAAGGGGAAGTATGGCAAAAGCGCCGAACCTTCCCGGGTGATCCTGGATCAGGTCTGTACAGGTCTCGTTCATCTGTCGTGCAAGGGTGATAGCAAAGTCCTGCGGATCTTTTGCCTCTTTAAAATAAACGCCCGGTGCAGAGATGGATACGAACGATGTTGCAACATTGTTCCTGTCCATTACCCTAATGGTCTCATCCACATCCCAGTGCGGAAGATTTCGTCCCAGGGATGAATTTATTCCGATTTGTTGTAATGAGTCGATATATTCCTGCGGGATGACGTGATGGTGCACGTCAATGATTCCGTGTGTGTCCTGCATGTGTTGTCACCGTATTTATCCGGATTACCGGATTTTTCAGAAGGTTTATTGAGTGTAATTGGGGGAAATTCATCAATCTAGCTGGTGTTCATTTTGTTTTTCACATCAGTCTCATCGTGTTTGTCCGACAATGAGTAAAATTTTTCTCCCACGCGGAGTACAACATGAAATCAGCCAGGGGTCCATTCGTCAATCGATAAGAAGAAGCGCCACGAGCATCCGGTATTCCGTTTCCCCGGCATCCCGGCCCGGGTTCATCCAGCCCGGCACCCGGGAAAATCATGATTGTCTCGTCCGGGCAGTCACAATATAATTTTCCGTAGGTACGGCAAGCCCGTCATTTTCGCAATAGGATGCGAGGGCCGTTTTCATACAGCAAAACATCCGGGTCCGCGCCTCCTCCTGCATTGCCGAGATTTCCTCGGCAACCGGGAATATCGAGAAATACGCAGGGAGGAGCTCGGTAAGTGACGGATGACGGGAAAGTTTTGTTTCTGCCCGGAAGTGGATGTCGGAAAACCCGGCTTTTCGAACCAGGCTGAGCAGAATGTTCCGGTCGGAAAGCGAACTCGCCTGCCGGAGAAGGGCAGTTGAATCGGCACCCAGATAGGTTTCAAGGACTCCGGACACGGCAATCACGTACGGGCACCGGTCGGTACTGCCCCAGACGCCCAGAACAAGCCTTCCCCCGGGCGCAAGCACCCGGGCCATCTCCATCAGGGCAGCGTTTTTGTCCGGGAAAAACTGGAGCCCCTGGTGGCAGAGAACCGTATCGAATTCCCCGGAGGAGAACGGCATGCAGGAAACATCGCTGTGGTACCATTCTACAGCCGCCAGTCCTTCCTTGCGGGCACAGGTTCCGGCAACGTTGAGCATTCCTTCGTTTGCGTCAAGGCCGGCAATCCTGCCACCCGGCCCGACAATGGCAGCAGCCTTCCGGGCCACGATCCCGGTGCCGCAGGCAACATCCAGCACCCGCTTTCCCGGGCCAACCCTTCCGGCAGAGAGGAGATCCTCTGTCCAGTCCAGCATCCAGGTCGGGACAATGTACCGTTCGTAGGTCTCAGGCCCGTCCGGGTTCATCTGCCATCTGAACGGTTTTTGTTCGTTCTTCATGGTGCCTTATCTCCCAGTCCCCGTTTTCATTTAATCGATAAGAAGGAGCGCCATGAGTTCCGGGTGTCCCTGCACGGGAAACCGGATCGGCATTCCCGCTCTCTCTGCGGTCGCGACCATGTTGATGCCCACCGCGTGCTCGGGAATCCGGGCCTGCGTGGGGTGGAGGCAGATCCCGCCTTTCACATTGCAGGTCTCGCAGAGCCGGCAGGAGCCGTTGATGAACGCAAGGGCAAAGGGGTTGCCGGCATTGAATGCCACCCGTTCAAGTTCGAGCATCATCGGGGCAAAAGCCCCGGTGCCGTTGAAGTGGTCCTTCCAGAACTGCGTTGCCTGCTCCATCTTGTCGGCCGGGGCAGCGGGGTCGAGCCAGTACCGGTAGATCGAGCAGATCACGTCCGGGTCGGCCTCTGCCGGCGAGACAAACTTCACGAGCAGGGCGTACCGGTACTCGGACAGGATCTTCCGGAACTCGTCCGGGGTCGGGACATGGGGCGGGCAGGTCAGTTTCTTCCCGTACCCGATACACCCGGCCCGGCATTTGAGGGGCACGCGGTTTTCAACGATCACATCTTCTGCCGGGATCACCCGGGCATCGGCGGCGCCGAACGAGCGGGCCGCCTCGACGAGGAATGCAAAGTCCCCGGATTCTTTCTTGCTCTTACTCATGTCCATCACCCAGATCTGTAATAATGTCGGTTGCTGAATAAAAAATTCTCATCATCATGTCTCCGGTTATGGTGCCAGGATCCGGTGTTCCCAGGTTACCTTCGCTGACGCAGCGGCCATCACGGCAACCGGGCAGTGCAGGGTCATTACATCCCGGATCACTGCTTCAACGGTTGCATTATCCAGGTTTCCTTTCAGGGTGAAGGTAACGTGAATGGTTTTAAGGATCTCCGGGAGGGTCTCACTCCGCGTACATTCGACATGTACTTCCAGTGATTCCGGTGCAGTTCCACGTGCGGTCAGATCAATTTTTGTCTTGATATCTGCACATCCCCCAATGGCCGCGATATAGTACTCCATCGGGTTCGGGGTCTTCCCGCTCCCGCCCAGCACCGGGCTGGGCTCAAAGAAGATCGCGTTTCCCAGGTTTGTTGTTGCTACAAATTTCAGGCCGCCGGCCGAAGTAACCGTTGCCGATGGATTAGCCATTCCAACCGGTGAGGATCTCTTCATCATATGAATCTCCATACTATCGATTATTCCCGTGCCATTCCGGGTGCGGTGTTTCAAAGGAAATACGCTTCCGGGGCACGGTATTCTCCTATCGTTCAGTGGTTTACCGGGATCTTATCCACATCGGCAAGGAATGCAAGTGCCGGTCCGACCAGCCTGTCAGGACTTGTCCGTGCCAATAGGTGATCACCATCCAGCATGATGAGCCGGGCGCCCGGGATTCCGTCACGGAGTTCCTCTCCGTACCGGACCGGGGTTGACGGGTCTCCCGTACAATTCACAACCAGAGCCGGGGCACGGATCTTCCCGAGCAGCGGCCGGCCATCAAATTCCCTGAGGGCTTCGAACTGCCGGAGGAACGAGGCGATCGTGGGAGGATGGGCAAGCACTTTTTCCATAAACCCCGGCTGTGTCATTGCTGCCCGGAGCCGCTCAAAGGAGGCGGCCGCATCCTTGTCCTCCATATCAGGAGATCGGCAGGCAGCCACGTGGAGGATGAGGTTTTTCACCCGCCCAGGGAAGCGGGCCGCAAGCGAGAGCGCGATTCGGGCACCGGTCGATATACCAAGGACGCTGGCCTGGCTGATTCCGATCGCGTCCATGAAGCCCACGGTGTCATCGGCCATCATATTGATCGTGTAAGGAATATCCGGCTTATCCGTCCGGCCGGAACCCCGGTTGTCGAACAGGATGAGACGATAATTTCCCTTAACCGATTCTGCGAGCCGATCGACCAGTGGTGGGATCTCACCTCCGATTCCCCAGATAATGACAAGCGGTTCGCCTTCGCCCCGGGTCTCATAATACATATCGATGTCGTTTACGTGTACAATTGGCATGGCTTTTTTTCACTCCATTATATACGGATGCACCTTCTCCGAAAAACCGAGAATTTCAAGCACCCGGTTCCGTATCCGGATAAGCTCCGGTTCCGGAGAGATCCCGGTCTTTGCCGGCGGGTCAACAAACGGGAGGGTGAAGACCATCCGGCCACCGGCCCCGGCCCCCCCGAGGATAAGCGGATTGATCTCGCTTGCCGATGGCAGGAAGACAAGCCGGTCAAGAGAAAGACCGGCCGGGGATTCCGGGACATCGATCCTCCCGAGGTTCGAGAGGACAAAACCGGGGATATTCTTCTCGAAATTGCGGTTCATTGCCGATGCAACATTCCCGGTATCCCGGATAAACTGCTGAAGGGTCTCCGTTCGGGCATATACTTCGGGAACTTTGTCTGTAAAGAGACTGAACGCGGAGAGCGCATCGGTAAGGGACGGTTCGAATTCGGGGATGTCGAGGCAGGACGGGTCAAGGATCTTGATCCGCGAGTGGATCTCCTTATGCAGGTTGTGGGCATTATCCCAGAATGGTTTTTTTGTGGAATAGGCAAACGGGAACCGGACCCCGCCATCGCAGAAACAGAACACGTCCCCAAGCGGGGGATCGATCCTCCTCCGCAGATCGTAGGGCACCATGATTGCTTGCTGGCTTTTTGTAAATCCGCCGGTGACATCCGCATAGGCTGCAAGGCAGGCAGCCGAGACTGCCGATCCCACGGTTACCCCGTGCTCCCGGCAGGCAGACAGAAGACGTGCCGACTCATCCGGGTTGAACTCCAGAAGAACGAGCCCGGGCCTCCGGGCCGCCCAGTAGCCACGGTACAGGGCGGCATACTCTTCCGGGCCGAAATAATGCGGGTTCTTCCTCCACTTCCGGTTGGCCATCCCGATAAAGAGCCGGGCAATGAGCCCCTTTATAGACAGGCCGGGTTTCACGATGTCCAGGACATCCGGGGGTGCAAGCATGCGGATATCCTGCGACGGGGTCGCGTACAGGGTAAGGATATCCCGGACGAGAATGGCAAGAGCCATCCCGTCGCAGATGCTGTGGTTGCACAGGATCAGCAGGTCGGAAACTTCCGGTGACCGGAGGAGTATGCACCGGATGAGCAGTTCCTTCTCGATTGCAAACGGCACCCGTGCCTCTTCTTTGAGTTCCGCGAGCCACTGCTGATTGGATGTCCTCTCAAGGAACCGCACCGGCACCGGCGGCACGTTCTCGTTCGAGAACCAGGCCTCATGCCGTTCATCGAACACGACTTTCGCCCGGAGCAGCGGGTGCTTCCGGGCAGCAGCTTCGAGCGCCTGTCGGAACGGTATCTCGTCAACCGTGCCAGTGATTCGGGCTGCCATCATGACCGTGCAGACCGGGTTCATGAAAAAGAGCCGTTCGCACCGGGACATCTTCCGGATACAGCCCGGGATGCCGGGTTTGTCTGCGTATTGCGTACCGGGTGTTGGTTTCATACCGGCCGGTGTGGCAGTCAGGTTTGTCGTTTCCCCGGACGTGCCGGGATTTGTTACTGGTTGCATTTTTTTATTCTCGTTTGGTTGGGTATTGTTCACAGGGACGATGCATACAAAGTTCATGAACCCGGGTGGGATCCTGCTGCCACATCAGGCAATTATTCCCTCAGCCCGGCGTGCCCGCACAGGATAGCACCGGTGATTGTTTCTTTGCGGTACGATCTCCGGGTGCGGGTTACGGATGACCGCAGGGGACATCCGGAAACCGGGATGGGTGGGGAGGGAATGGAATGGAGGGGGATGCGGTGCGCACGCTCGCGTGAACCGGTCCCGCTCGTGAAAAACCCGCCGGAAGATACCGCATTGGTGGTTACACTATCCTGCCGTCACGCGGACGCCATGATGTGCTGCGATCTCCGGGCATGAACTGTCGGGAGACAGGTTCCCGGTTTTGGGAAACCGGCTCTCCCGCTCGTTCAGGGGATTAAAACTGCATAACCGGTATTTGGTGTCATGCGCCTTAAATCCTGAGGTCGGGTTGTTCGCACGAACAAATTCTGGTGCCAGCATCCGGTCTCACATCCTCAGCAGGTCTTTATCGATCTCGAAGCAGAAGCAGCCGCGCTCCCCCCACCACGTGCATTCCGGGCAGGTATTGTGATCCTTTGTGCATCTCCGGCCAACCGCTTCCATTGGGCAGTCGTCCCGCTTGGCGCAGCCCCAGCAGCAGGTGCCGGTCGAGCGGCCGTAAACAACGTCGAAGTTGATGAACGATCCCGGACGGGATCGCGCCGGGCCGTGTTTTCCCGGGGTCATATTTTCAGGACCCCCCAGTCCAGCACGAAGTGCCGACAGCCCTGTTCGCTCCACAGGGAGCAGGATATGCAGGTGCTCTGTTCTTTTGTGCACGGGTTCCCCGGTTTTTTGGGGCAGTCCTTCCGCCGGGTGCAGTTGTGGCAGCAGGTATACGCAGAACGGCCGAAGATGTATCCTGTATCCCGGTAGGCCCGGGAAAAAACCGGCGAAAGGCGGTCACGGCTCATACTCCTCCGTTACCGGGATGGGTTTGGTATCGAGCCATGCGGCAGCATCGCGCCGGCAGAGTGAGAAATACCGGCAGTACGTGTATCCCCAGCCGGCAATTGCAATGGCAAGCGAGATGACTGCCGCTGCCGTGTTTAAAAAAACAAAGGACATGATCGCTGCCATCATCATGGTCAGGAACCCGCATTCGAACGCGAGCATGAACATCCGGTCCTGTTTGCCCGTTGGCAGCACCGCGTTCCACGGGTGCTGGAGAGCGATTGTGCCAAGGATGAACGCAACAAAAATGAGCCCGCCCCGGATAAACAGATCCGGTTCGCCACTGGAGAGACCAAGGGAAGATCTACCGGTAACGAGCGCTGTAAGTCCGAGCAGGGTCAGCGCCCCGACAACAGCAAGCTCTGTTAAGGACTGGACCATTACCGGGATCTTCATCTTGATGACGCTGTTTGCCAGGTACCCGAGAACAAGGCCGGTGATTGCAGCAATAATAACGGCAACGAGCGGCGCTGCAAAACCAAAGCGGGTCGAAAGGAGCATGGCTCCGATCCCGGACCCGAAGCCGATTATTCCAGCCGACGGGACACCGGTCCCGAGCCCATAACTGTTGAGCATCTTTATCGTGTCCGATCCCCACACGAGTGCCGCGATAGCTGCAAGGCCGCCAAAGAACGAGAAGAGATCCGTTCCGGCCAAGCCGTTGAGGTACGTGCAATAGAGAAGTGCAACCGAGCTGGCGAATCCCGCAACCAGAATCCGGTTGTGCGGGATGCCATGATCCAGCTGGGCCGGATCGACATGGATGCTCATGACCACCCTCCCGCCCGGTCAGGAGATGCCGGGCCGGGAACTATTCCCGAGACAAGCGACATCAGGCACGAGACCGGCCGACCGGCATTTTTTCCGGAGAGATACAATCGTTTAAAATCTTCACCCGTTATGACCGTTACATCGCAATAACCCTGCTCTTCAAGGAACGATCCTGACTCTCCTTCCGGAAGGCCGAAACAGAGCGGCTCACCAACTGCCTGCGTGTAGTTCCGAATGTTGCCGGAGCCTTCCCGGTCAATGGCCCCGCTGATCATGAAGTCCGGCACGCAATCGAAGATAATGCGGCTGCCCGGCCGGGAATGCTTTCGGATAAACGCGAGCAGGTCAACAACTGCATCCCGGGACATGTACATCACGAGCCCTTCCAGCAGGAACAGGGTTTTTTTCTTTTCAGAATACCCGGCCCGGGAAAGGTCCTCGTGGATGCAGTCAGATCCAAGGGTTGCCGGCACATAGGCCACGTGGCCCGGAAGGGACCCGAAGATCTTCGTGATGATGCCGGTCTTGACCGCAAGCGTTTCCGGGCGGTCGACCTCGTACACCTTCAGGTCCTTAAGCCCGCCAAGCCGGTATGCCCGGGTATCGTAGCCGGCCCCGAGAATGACCAGCTGTTCGGGCCCGGCCCCGGCTTCCCGGTTCACCAGGTCATCGAAATACCGGACGCGTGCCCGGATAGCGTTGCCCCAGCCCGGCATCTTCTGTTCCCATTCAGCTGCCAGCGCTTGTGCCTCGGCCGGGTGCTCCTTTGCCCAGGTAAGCATTACCGGATCAAGGAACCGGATTGCATAAGGATCAAAGAAGATCCGTTCGTCTTCCGGCAGGCTCGATTCAGCAAACCGCTGGAGTGCGATCCCTTCGGCCATTCTGCTCGGGCCGCTCTTGGTGTTCCGGGGGTTTCCAGTGTCAGTCATCAGGTCATCTCCGATTTATTACATTCTCAACTATCAAATAACATACTCATTAGAATGTATAAATACCAAACGGTTTGGATTTCATCCCGATGCAATGTTATTTACGTTCCACGGATGAAGTGAATATGAGGAGCAATGCCCAGGGTCGTACCCGAATACAAGGAAGACGCGAAAAGGCGGATCATTGAAGCGGCAATGGACGTGATCGCGGAACGCGGCTGCGACCAGATGACGATTGACGATGTTGCAAAAAAACTGGGCGTTACCAAGGGTGCGGTCTACTGGTACTTCAAGAGCAAGGAAGAACTGGTAGCAGCGGTCTTAAAAAAATTCCAGACCGACATCGAGCGAACTACCTTCGAATCCTTTTACAACCGGCCCATCGAGGAAGTCTTCTCCCAGATCTTCGAGCGGTTCTCGCTCACGGACGACCGGCAGCGGGCGATCTTTTTTGAGATGTTTGCGCTTGCTGCAAGGAACTCCGATGTCCGGCACGCTACCCGGGAATATTATATGGGGCTTGTCTCCACATTCGAGGAAGCGATCCGGCGGGAAAAGAAGAAAAATTTCATCCAGACCCAGGCAGACCCCCACAAGCTCGCCCTCCTGATGGTGGCCCTCTATTCCGGGCTCCAGAATTACGAGATGGTCTGGATGTACCAGAACGAGATCCGGGATCTCTGGCTGGAGGGAATCAAGATCCTTCTCAAGCCGTCGTACAGCGGGACGTATGGCGAAGAGAAACAGTAAAACCGTTCTCCGGAAAAACTAAAAAGATTTCCGGGTCCCAGCTGCCCGATACCCGGGTGGGGATTATCCACCAGGGTCTCCCGCCCCGAAACGATACATCCGGTAACCCCCGGTGGGAAAACCGGTACCGGGCCGATGTCAGTCCAGCAGCTCGCAACCAATCCTGAATGCCCGCTCCATAATCTCCGGCCTACCGGTGACCGGGGGTTTTATCCCGGCCTCGCAGTCCCCGGCAATGAGGTAATCGTGGCAGCTCATCCCGGTCATTGCAACCGAGTCCATGAACGATTCCAGGCCCGGTGCAAAAACCGAGGTGTCCGCAAGATTCTGCGTGAAGATGAACGAGATATGTTTTGTTCCGGGCAGCCGGGGCGACAGGTCGCTTCCGATATAGGGAACGAGGCGGTCGAGCCAGAGACGGGAAAGGCCGCTCACGCCCGAAAAATAAACCGGCGATGCAAAAAGGATGCCGGAAGATTCCTGCATGAGCCGGTACACGTCCTGCATGCCATCCATAAGGACACAGTCCGCGTTCTCGTCTTGCTTGCAGCCGTGGCATCCCTGGCAATCCCGTATGACAAGGTCGTTGAGCCAGACCGTTTCTGTCAGGATACCCCGGCTCGTGAGGCCGCGTTTTGCTTCTTGTACAAGAGCGTACGTGCTCCCGTTCTTCCGGGGACTGCCGATAATAATTGCCGCTTTTCGTTCGAAACATGCTATTGTCATGATTGTGCTCTGTGGAATATGCGTAAGATCCCGGGGTAAAAATAGGAAGCAGTACCAGAATATTTTCATAGGATTAGAAATTGTACTAATGACAGGATGGAGACAAAAACTGATTCGGATGCCGCACCGATCCACGTTTACATAGCCGTGATTGGGGGCAAATGGAAACCGGAGATTCTCTGGTACCTGAAAAACGGGCCCATCAGGTTCGGCGAGCTCATGCGGTCGATGGAAGGAGTAACGCAGGTCACCCTGACCAAAAACCTTCGCGAGCTCGAACGGGACGGTATCGTCACGCGTACGGTATATCCCGAGATCCCGCCCCGGGTCGAGTACCGTGTCACGGAACTGGGGGAGTCTGCCTATCCCCTGCTCGAAGGGATCAGCACATGGGGCCGGGCATATATGCGGCTGTGGAAAAAGGATGGCTGACAATGCATTGCCGGACCACCGTTACCGGTACATCCCGGGTGGGAAAAAAGAGAGGGTTATTCCGGGGATTACCGGCCCGAAGTCTCACAGGTTACCGGACAGCAATCCCTGCAACCGGCTGAAGAGATCCGCGATAACGTCCTCCTTTATCGGCTGTTTTGCTGAAGGCTGGAAGGAGCTGCCGGAGTGCTGACCGGCATTCCCATCCCCCTGCCATGCGCCGGGTCCGTAACCCGGTGCCGTGTCATTGCCGGATTCCCCGAATTGCGGAGCCTGTCGGGACATGTTTCCTATTCCCGGCCCATCACCCATGGGAGTGACGTTACCCGGCTCTCCTGCTGGCCGTTCGGGTGGAGTCATGGTACCGGATCCCGGCATCCCACCGGGTCCATTGCCCGGTGCCGTGCCATTGCCGGATTCCCCGAATTGCGGAGCCTGTCGGGACATGTTTCCTATTCCCGGCCCATCACCCATGAGAGTGACGTTACCCGGTTCTCCCGCTGGCCGTTCGTGCGGAGTCATGGTACCGGATCCCGGCATCCCGCCGGGCCCATTGCCCGGTGCCGTGGCATTGCCGGATTCCCCGGGTGGCGGAGCCTGTCGGGTCATGTTCATCATTCCGTGCCCATTACCCGGACCATTGTGACGGGAACTTGCATTCCCGAACCCTCCAGCCGGCGGTGCATGGCTGGCCGTGTTCCCGGTTCCCTGCCCCGCATCTGAACTGCCGGGTGGCGGAGCCGGGTATGTCCCGCCCCCGCCAGCATCACCGTTACCGGCATTTCCTGCGGGCGGTGCCGGCATCCGGCCCATGTCGCCCCTGCCGGGTCCACCCTGGCCCGGCCCGGTCCCGGCACCGTTTTCCTGGGCCTGGACCATCGGTACCAGCAGTATGGCTGCACATACCAGCACGGCCAGGACCGTAAATGAATCTCCAATCTGTTTCATGATTAATCGCTGCCTGCTTCAGACACCTGCGGTGCAGGATGTTATGCACTACCCTCCACCCGTCAGGAGTATGAATTGCGTTCATGCATCCGGTGATATATATCGCGAACAGGCTCGATGCCAGAACCGGGGAGTTAACCGATAGATGATACCAGGTTCACGGGAAAATCCGGGGAACCGTACCAGTTCTCCGGATTCCTTCAGGAAAATAATGCAAAACGTGGGTGGATATTCCGGTCCCGTCTCAGCCCAGGGAGCAGGATCGTCCGGGGAGAAGACGGGAGGTTACCGGGCGGGGCAGGTTACTTCACGGTTCCGTTAATCGTAATGGTCTTCTCTCCAACCGGGATCGTAACCCCGGCCTTTGCAAGCGCCTTGTCCACAACGTACCGCACCCCGCCACAGCAGGGGACTTCCATGTGGAGAAGCGTAATCGACCGGATAGTATGCAGGGTGAAAATGGCCGCGAGTTTCGTAATGTACCCGTCAATATCCGCATCCAGTTTCGGGCAGAAGATGATCAGGATCTTTCCCTTTAAAAATTCCGCGTGGAACCCGGGGTACGCGAACGGGACGCAGTCGGCGGATACGAGAAGATCCGCGTTGTCGAAGTACGGTGCAGCGGGATTCAGGAGCGAGAGCTGGACCGGCCATTGCCGGAGCTCGGATGCGCTTGCGCCGGCAACCGGTTGCCGGGGTCCCATGCCGGGTTCGCGGGGAATGCTTCGTGCCACCGATCCCGGGCAGGATGCAAAGGGAGAGGGTTCGTACGATACGGGATGGGATTCATGGGCGGAGGGTGGGCACACCCCTTCCCCGGTCCGGCCGGCCGGGGGATGTTCCTTGCAGGGCGAAGAGGGCAATACCGTGCGCACCGGTGCCACATGGCCGGGGATGGGAATGCCTTTTTCGGCCAGGTATTCAATTGCCTGGTCGTAGAATGCGATCTGCCCGTGGCTTGCAAGGTGGCCGAGGTGCGCTTTGATAACCGGTGCCCCCTGTTTTGCGATAGTAGCCATCACCGCTTTCTCATCGTACGGCTCGGCCTCGCGTTCCACCACCGAGATCGCTCCCTCCGGGCAGGTGCCAAGGCAGGAGCCGAGACCATCGCAGAAGAGATCGCTTACGAGCCGGGCCTTCGTGTCGATGAGCTGGAGTGCTCCTTCGGGGCAGTCCGGGATACACTGGCCGCATCCTGTGCATTTTTTCTCGTCAATGTTTATGATCCTGCGTTTCAAACGGGTTCTCCTGATTTGGATATTACCGGAACAGGGGATTAAGATTGCGAATGAGGACCCGGGATTCCAGGCTGAGGTCCCGCTGCCGGTGCCAGGGATCGGTTCCAGGATGATCGGACGTACCCACGAGGGAAAGTTAGCAGGATATGACAGGGCTTGCCCTCATGGCGTATCCCCCTTGTTTCGGATCTGGTTCTCGATGAACTGGCGGATCTCCTCTTTTCCCGGAAGTTCGACCTGGTATTTTGAGACAAATAACTGGTTATCCATTCCAGCAAGTGCGTACTCAACGAGTGCCTCATTCTTCTTTGTGCAGAGCAGGATCCCGATCGGAGGATTATCATCGCCGGTCATTTCATGGAGCCGGAACCAGTTCACGTACGTATTCAGCTGGCCGAGATATTCATGGGAGAATGTGTCGACCTTCAACTCAAGGAGGACATGGCATTTCAGGATCCGGTGATAAAAGACCAGGTCGACAAAGAAATGCTCCCCACCAATAAGGATGCGTTTCTGCCGGGCCTCGAAGCAGAAACCCCGGCCAAGTTCGAGGAGGAATTCTTGCAGCCAGTCAATCAGCTGCCCCTCGAGATTCGCTTCGGTGAGTGCCTCATGGGGGTGCAACCCGAGAAACTCGAAGATGTACGGATCCCGGATGACCTGTGAGGGATTCATGAGTTCGGCTTTTCCCGCAACGGTCCTTGCGAGACGTTTTTTGTCCTTCGACATTGCAGTCCGTTCATAGTACAGGCTGCCGATCTGCCGCTGTAACTCCCGGACGGACCAGTTCCCCCGAACGCATTCCTCTTCGTAGAAAGACCGCTTCAGGGAATCTTCGATTGCAACGAGTTCTTCAAAATGCGTGTATGACAGACGGTGAAGGAGATCCTGGGAACCTTCGCCGGATTGTGGGTGCAGTGAACCCACAATTGCCGGGTCGAGATCTTCCGGGAGGGGAAGCAGGTCCTGTAATTGTGGGGGCAGCGAACCCACAATGTGAGGATATGCTAGGTAAAAATCCCGGTAATGGTATAACTGGCGCCGACTGCAATTCGAGACGCCGCGTGAAGTAAGGTCCCCGGCAAGCTCTGAGAATAACCGGTCTCCGTACGTGGCACGGTCTTTTCCTTCGAGCTCGTAGTTCTGGATCGAAAGACCGATGAGCCAGTTGCGCAGGGTCAGGCTTACATTCACGGCTTTTGTTGCGCGTTCAACCAGGTGATTGTGGATATCCGCAATCCTCCGGACCAGTGACGACAGATCCAGATCTTCCGGCTCTCTGGAAATAACAAGGTCCGGTTTTTTCTTTCTCACAAGGAATACCCCCGACACATTCTGCCGTATTACGGGTCAGATTCGACCGGGCAAGAAATATAGTTAATGAAATATTCTTGGGATGGTTTCAGGTACGGGTAAACTCGCAACAAACACGCCATAATCGCGCCATGTCCCCATACTAAACCTGCCAGACACGGGACCGACCGTAAACCCGACCACGGGGCCAGGCAATCCCGACATGCTTGCGGGAAATGCCAAAGTGGCAAAATGGGCAGGATTGGGGCACATCAGTGATTCGTCCCGGCCCAAAGCAGTTTCGTTTTTTTGGGTGAACAACCGGGAAATCACGGCACCCCAATATAATAATTCCAACCACATGCTGATCAGTCACCGGGTCAGAGTTGCCCAGTCAGCGATATCGGCATCGCACATTCGAGCCGTCACAGTCCAATGCCATGAAACCACCGGTGCACCAACACCCTACCGTCTCCTCCATCACCATCCCCGCGAGCCTCCGTGCCTCGACCGCCCTCTTCTCCACGGACGAATCCTCCCGGGAGAGGGCCGGATCGACCTGGTCCCGGATACTCCAGCGGTGAGAACCATCGTCACCTACCGATGCCCAGACAGACAGCCGGTACAGGCAGAGGTCCCGGGCCCCGGTTTCCCGGATTGAGCGGTAGAGGCGCCGGGTGATCAGGTTGTTCATGCCAAGGACCGTATCTTCG
>Ga0265296_1003076_pt1 | contig 15980 bp, 16 predicted proteins | sample MunlanPumphouse1_FD_189073 | JGI IMG/M metagenome (GOLD analysis project Ga0265296, IMG submission 189073) | Groundwater microbial communities from a municipal landfill in Southern Ontario, Canada - Pumphouse #1 | ecosystem: Environmental > Aquatic > Deep subsurface > Groundwater | place... | reverse complement strand
AGCAAAATATAGCAGATATTTAGCGTAAAATCAGCTAAATAGGGCTTTTATTAGATCGATCAAATTATAGTCTGTTTATCCTTATTTATCAACTATTTACAAGTTTTTTCGTAACAGTCTCTAATAAGTTTAATCTTGAAGATGCCCAGAAATTGATAAAGCATTTTATCGTGAAATTTCTCCTGCCTGATACCTTAAAACCAAATCAGGATTTACTCTCAAAGTTTGCTGAATTCACCCAGCCTGACGATGTAATCATCACTTTCAACTACGACTTACTGCTTGAACAAGCACTATGGAAAGCCGGATTGTGGAGTCCACAGGATGGTTATCTTTTAGGAGAGTTCAACAGAAATTTGAAATACGATCATTCTAAATTATTTGAAACTCAAGTTCCCATCATAAAACTGCATGGATCAATTAATTGGCATGAAGCAGGGATATTCCAGGAAAACATTCAGGTTGATCTAAGTCATCCGGCGAATTACGAGCCATATTTTGAAGGATTGAATATTGATTTTGGTGTGCGCCAGAGGCCACGTGAATTCTATTACGATCAATATTTAATTGCACCGACGTTTATGAAGACGTACAGGTCTAAATATGAAGTTCACCTGGTCAGGGCTGCCTGTGATGCTATTTCAAAGAGCGATGAAATTTATGCCATCGGCTACAGTTTTCCAGATGCTGATTCTTTTTCAAGTTTTTTATTAGCCCAAATTCCTGCTGAATCCAAGATATTTATCGTCGATAAAAATGCAGACGAAATCGCGACCACCCTGTCAAAGTCCTATGGATTAAAACGAAACAATATTAAGAATGAGCAGAGCAATATTGGAGATTGGATTGGTGGTGGATTTAAGTTCTCGGCATATGAAAATTACTTAGAAACGCAACATATCATGAATGAGATGCTACAGATTTCAAAAAATCGGAGTATTAAACATGAGTGAACAGACGACTGAAATTCGTTGTAAAGATTGTGGTCTTCTTTTAGACGAGAATCCCGGAGCTAAAATTGAAGACCGGAAACCGTGTCCGGGTTGTGGTTCATCCACAAGAAGTATATATATGAGTATAGAGGATAGAGTAGTCGTGTCGGATTCAATTTCATCAAAATTGAAATCTCCCGGAATCAAAAAACCTGTGATAGAGACTATTTCCGGTAGTGAGTTGTACAAAAGGGAAAATATTCTTGTAAACAAAGAGCGGATTATCGACCGTAAACACAACCGCTATCACGAGAAGGTTGTTGATCCTAAAACAGGTGAAATCATTCACGAAGTTGAAGAACCATTGAGCGACCATCGGAAACATGGAAACGCTAAGTTCCAAAAGTGACATTTCAGTATTTGGAGAGTTTCAGCAAACGCTGAAACATGAGAAAATAGTGAAATCAGGTAGTTTTGATAGGAATGGGCATTTTTACGGATATTTCACAAAACTATTGATTCTTAAAATTCGGGGCTGTATATTCTTCCTGTATTTTGAGAGGTGAACATGTTAGTTGAATTTTCGGTTGAGAATTACTTATCCTTCAAGGAGCGGGCGACGCTTTCGATGGTAGCCACCACCCGCAAGGAATTGGTGGAAGAGGCGACCTTTGAAGCCGGTGTGTTACGCTTGTTAAAATCCGCGACTATTTACGGCGCCAACGCCAGCGGCAAGAGTAATCTCTTTAAGGCGATGGAGTTCATGCGGCGATTTGTTCTTAAATCAGCAGAATTGCGAACTGAAATCGACGTAACTCCGTTTCTATTTTCAACAGAGACAGAAAATGAACCATCTTCATTTGAGATGGTTTTCATTCGAGGCGGAATTCAGTACCGATACGGTTTTAGCGTTGATAGACAGAAAGTTCACCGCGAATGGTTTTTTTACATTCCAAAAAAGATTGAGACAGTCCTATTTAATCGGGAAGGCGATAAAATTGCTGAGAGCAATTCAAAGTTCCCGGAAGCTAAAGAGTTAATTTCAAAAACACGCCCGGATACACTACTATTAACAATCGCAGCTCAATTCAATAGTAAAATTGCACTGGAAATCGTTAACTGGTTCACGAACTTCATCCCAGTATCAGGGATGCGCGATAATTATCACTACACATTTGATTTAATTGAGAAACATCCCGAGTGTCTGGATAAAGTACGCCAAATTATCAAAGCGGGTGATATTGGCATTGAAGACTTAGTCATAAGAAAATCTGAAGTTCCAAAAGAAGAGACACCGGAACAAGTACGAATGTTGATTGAATCTTTTAAGAAACCTGTAAATAAATTTTTTAAAATAGAGGTGGACGCGTTGCATCAGAAGTATGACGCGAATAGCAAGCCGACAGATTTGCGGAAAATTGAATTTGCTAAATATGAGTCTGATGGTACCAAAAAATTGTTATCACTGCTTGGACCGATTCTCGATGCCTTGCTTAACGGGAAGGTTCTATTTATTGACGAAATGGAAGTCGGTTTACATCCCCATTTAAGCGAGCTTTTAGTCAAAATGTTCAATGCGGTAGAATATAATTCCAAACATGCCCAGGTGATTTTAACTACTCATAATACTCATTTGCTAAATATAAATCTTTTTAGACGCGATCAGATCTGGTTTACTGCCAAAGACAGATTTGGGGGTTCTAAATTAAATAGTCTTTCAGATTTCCGTAAACGTAAAGATGCCTCCTTAGAAAAGGATTACTTACAGGGTTTATTTGGTGCAATTCCGATTATCCAGGAGGATTTGTTAAAAGAATTGGAATGTAATAGCTAATGGGAAAGCCAATTTTCTACCAAAAACGATCGAGGGATTCTTATCGGCGGCCCTTTGGAGGTCGTAAACCATGGAAAAGACGAATTCTGATCGTTTGTGAAGGTGAAAGGACTGAACCACTTTATTTTAAAGCCTTTCGTATATCCAGCGTTAAGGTTGAAATAGCGGGAACTGGTAGAAATACAGATTCATTGGTAGAATTTGCAATTGATTTGGAAGAAAAAACTAGAAAAAACCATGAGCCATACGATGAAGTGTGGTGCGTTTTTGATAAAGACGATTTTCCTGAACAGAATTTTAATCGGGCATTTCAACTAATTGAAAATCGTAAGAATTTTCGAATCGCTTATAGTAATGAAGCCTTCGAACTATGGTACTTACTTCATTTTCATTACTATAACACGGCAATAGACCGTTCTCGGTACGAGCGAAAATTGACCAGATTACTTGGATACACTTATAAGAAAAAAGACCCAGAAATGTATCAGAGATTGTTAAACCGCCAACCAGATGCTATCCGTAATGCCCGAAACTTACTTAATTCCTACCGAACATACGACCCGTTTCGAAATGATCCTTCCACGACGGTTGTCGATCTGGTGGAAGAATTGAATAAGTATGTGGATTGAATACTTAATTAATGTTTCTGTATATGGCGAGTTTCAGCAAACGCTGAAACGGGGGAAATAGTGAAACCACAGATCGTGGATTTGTATCTATGACAAGTGAATTTGTTTGGATAAATTAGCCTCAGTCACAGGAGGAGAATTGACAGCCAGAAAGACAATTACGACAGCCATTCGGGATTTTGCGGAGCAGCGCGCTTACTTTTCAATCGGTGATCTACGTGAATATTTGCGGCAAAGTAAGATCGTTTTCGCCGAAAACAGCGTAAAAATGACTGTTGCGCGACTGAAGCGGGAAAATGTGATCTTCAGCGCAGGACGGGGATTTTATTCAATCCTGAAAGATATGGTCAGTCTTGAGACCGAAAAACTTGAACCTTTAAAACAACTGCTGGTAGAAAAATACCCCTTTCTACCATTTACGATATGGAGCACCTCTCAGATCGCTTTCGCGTATCATCATATTCCCGTCGTTCATCCAACGTTGATATGCTCAGAAAAAGACGCATTATCCGGCGTAAAGGATTATTTGAATTCCAAAGGATTTCTGGCTTTTGATAATCCGAGTAAGCAGGAAATCGAGAAGTATTTTCAGGTGGAATCTAACACGATCGTGTTACGTCCTTCGGTAACTCGTCAAAAGGATCAGGATTACTTTGCGACAATAGAAGCGATTCTGGTTGATCTTTATATTGAGAGTCAAAAACTCTTCTTGATGGATATGGCAGAATTTCAACGGATACTGAAATATTTTATCACCCATTATCGGTTGAATTTAAGTTACTTTTTTGATTATGCTGATCGGCGGAAAATTAAACAAGAGATGATGCAACTCGTTAAAATGTATACCAATGCCACTTTGGCTTAAATAATGGCGCTGGTATACAAATGAGTGTCTAAGTAATATGATTTCCAGACAATGTTTCACCAAAGAATGGATAGATGATCAAAGAAATATTCTGGGAAAACCAATTGATCCAGGCTTGCTGGAAAAAGCCATTATGGCTTTCGAATTGGTTGGTGAACTGGTCGAGAGCGGCCTGTCATTTGTCTTTAAAGGTGGGACGAGTCTGTCTTTGCTTATGGAATCGATCAGGCGACTCTCGATTGACGTGGACATTGTAACTGAAGAATCCGCCGAACATATTGAGCAGATACTTTCAGACATTGTTAATAGATCAACAATTTTCACTTCATGGAAAGAAGATATTCGGGAGCCAGTTGCTCGGATTCCGAAGAAACATTACGAAGTCTATTTCGATTCATCGATAGATAAAAGAGCACCAGTTTATGTTCTTTTGGATGTTGTGTTTGGAAAATCATCTTACCCAAAAATTCAATCACACGTCATCAAATCGCCTTTTATAACAGTCGAAAAAGAAGTACACATTATGGTTCCGACCCTGAATGGAATTTTGGGTGATAAACTAACGGCATTTGCACCGCATACGATTGGAATCCCATTTGGTAAAGACAAACAGACTGAAATCAATAAGCAATTGTTTGATATCGGGACGTTATTCGATATTGTGGATAATTTAGCAGAAGTTAAAACATCTTTCAGTCAGACGGCTATTCAGCAAGTAGGATATCATTCAAAATTCTTAACGCTTACTGACATTCAAGCAGATATAATCGGAACGTGTCAAATGATAACTGGCATGAGCACGGATACGACGAAATATAATCCTGACGAAAAAGAAATATTCACGGGAATTCGGGGGCTTCGCTCTTTTTTGTTGATCTCACCCTATAATATTCAAGAAGCCCAGATAAACGCCGCCCGTTGTGCTTGTCTTATTGCCGGGCTTGAGGGAAAATTAGATTTAAATATTGTAAGACCATACAAACCTGAAAAGATTACTCCACGACCACTTTCGGAGCGCTTTCGTCGTTTTGAAAGACTTAAACGTACTATTCCGGAAGCATATTACTACTGGCAGGTCGTTGATCAATTAATATGAAAATGGCGGTGCAACTATGTCCTCGTTTAATCCCATTAAGTTTGCCAATGACGTCAATACCAAGTTTCTGAACTATCAACTGACCGCATTCCCCTTTTCCGATCCTGATTTAGCGGAACAAGCGCGGAGACTTCTCAAAGGCGGGAGTGATTTTCAGCCGCTGATCAAGGGGCCTTACTTATCTATCAGTCACGCGTTTAAATGGGGACGTAGCCTGACAGATTTTGTCCGGGAAGGAAAAGTGCATCCGGCACTCCCCGGATTAGCAGAATATCCGAATCTCTTTGCGCACCAGGACCGTGCTCTCGAAGAAATATCTCTGGGACATCATTGCTTGATTTCAACCGGTACCGGTTCGGGAAAGACCGAAGCATTTTTATATCCGATTTTTGATCATTGTCTTAAACTTCGAGATTCCAACGCCCCAGAGGGAACCGTTGCTATCCTGGTCTATCCAATGAATGCTTTGGCATTCGATCAGTTAGAGCGCCTGAGACGTTTGCTGGCTGGTTCCGGAATTACATTTGGTCTATATGTTGGAACAACTGCGGCTTCTGAAAGCGATGTGAGAAAAATCCACAGGATGCAAGCGGGTCAGGGACGGAAGGAATACACGGATTTATTCGAGTCATATAAAAAGCAGGAATCATATCAGGTTTCACCTTTTGAAGAAAGGCTTACTGAAGAAGAAATAGCCCGACATCCGCCTCGGATTTTGTTGACGAATGTCAAGCAACTTGAGCTGTTAATGACCCGAAGAAAGGACATTCAGATTTTCTTAAATGCTCCTCTTAAATTCCTGGTTTTTGACGAAGCCCACACTTACTCAGGAGTCGCAGGTGCTGAAGTATCGTGTTTGATCCGGCGGTTAAGAGCATTGACGGGAAAAAGTGCAGACGATGTTATCTGTATTGCAACATCGGCGACAATAGTCGATCCGGAGTTGGGAGAAGAGGCGGCTCGATTTTTTGCGCATCGCTTTCTCGGAGTTGAAAAAGAACGAATTGCAGTCATCCAGGAAGAATTCGAAGCGGAACAATTTCCCGAAAAAAGATTTAATCCACTATTTCCCAAAGTAGATACACTCCGCTTACTGGAAAAACTATTAAAGATATTAGAATTAAAAGATGTTGATAATATTCGGACAGCATACAATGAATTGACGGGTGAGAAATTACCAGATGGCGACGACATTTTTGCTATCCTGTATGAATCTCTGAGGCAAAACAACTATGTCTATTCGCTTTATAACCATTTGAAACGTTCTAATACTATGAACGATGCACTTCAAATCGTTCTTAGGACGATTGGACGAAAAGACAGAAGTAGTTCCGAACAAAACCAGGCTGAACTGCTCTGTTATTTAGCGATAGGCGCCGCCGCTCAAAAAGAAGGCAATCCGTTAATCCGACCCAAGTTGCATTATTTTGTCAAAGGCTTGGAAGGCGCAGTTGTTACGTATGATAAAGAACAAAAAGAACCGGAGAATTCCCCGAGGTTATTTCTTTCACGTAAGGAAGCGAGAGAAATTACCGGAAATGATGACGTCGCTATCCTATCGGTTTTTGTATGTAAGACATGTGGGCAGCATTATTTCGAGGGGTATTATCAGAATCTCGAGGTTGAAGGCGAAAAGATTGTCGGAGGGCAAGCCGAAGGGAATACGATAATATGGCTTCCTTCCAATGAAACCGAAGGGAAGCGGGTTCTCTTAACTAATCGATTCATTTCTGATTTGAATGACGAAGATGATATCCCAATTCGGCGAATCAACCGAATCCGAAAAGAGATCTTTTTTTGTCGGATTTGTGGTGCATTACAGTCCGATCGCGAAGACCGATGTGCAAATCCCAAATGCAAACGCCTGAATACTATAGTCAAACTTGATTTGATTCCATTAGATTCGAATGGTAAACTGGGATCTTGTCCTGCATGTAAAGCTCGCGGAAAAACATTTGGTAGAAATATTGAACCGATACGACCGTTGAGAGCGGTCACAGTTTCGGATGTTCACATTCTTGCGCAGAATATGATCAACGCCGCAGATGAGGATAGCCAAAAGTTAATTATCTTTGCCGATAATCGGCAGGATGCGGCTTTTCAATCCGGATGGATGCAGGACCATGCCCGCCGGTATCGTTTTAGGCATTTAATTTATCAATATTTAAAGAACCGTTCCGATATTGTATCGATCGGCGATGTCCAAAATTATTTATTCCAGTGTTTTAAGAAAGACAGAAACCTGGGGATGATGTTAGCTCCTGAAGTGTATGAAAATTATCATGACGAAACTTATGGGACAAGTTTCTGGAATCAGTTGAATTATTATCTGAAAATTCAATTAATGCGTGAACTCGGTACAAGTTTTACCCAGAAGGAAGGGATGGAAGCATGGGGAATATTGAGTGTCCGCTATGCAGGGATTACATCAGATAATCCTTGGGTAAAGAAATGGGCTGGACTGATACACATCGATCCTGAAGACCTTGCGTCGAATCTTAGCAGTCTGTTAGATGTTTTTAGGCGCAATCGTTATTTTTATGATAGTCAATCGCCAATATTCAGCAAAACATGGAATGAAGGCGATTGGGAAATTCAGCAAGGTTATCTGCCTCTGATTCATGGAGGAAATAACAGACCGATTCCTCCAAAAGGAATTGCAAAGTCTCCCGAAGAAAGCGAACGCAATTATTATACAGTCTTTCTTCACACTCTGCGTGGACAGACTTTAGTCGAGAACTTCACGAGCAAATGGATTATGCAGGCACAGTTGCGGAGTGATTTTTTAGAAGACCTGTGGTCTTTCTTGACGAATGATATCAAAATTCTAATTCCGATTGACTTGCTGGGAAGTCAATCACGGGTACTTGCCAGAGTCCATCAAGTTGATTCCTCGAAAGTGGGGATAACACCGCAGTGGGCAACTTATACTTGCAACGTATGTCATCGTATTCATTCCCATTCTGCAACTGCCTGTACAGCGATGCATTGCCGGGGTTCCTTAATAAATGAATCACCGTCACTCGAAAACTACAATATCAGCCTGCTGAACCAACCATTTACGATGTTACGTCCTCATGAACATACTGCGCAGGTTCCGGCGAAAGTGAGAGAAAGAGTTGAGATCGAATTCAAAAAGAAAAAAGGTAGATACAATTCATTGGTAGCGACGCCGACATTGGAATTAGGTGTGGACATCGGCGCATTGGATATGGTATTAATGCGAAATATACCGCCGACACCGTCAAATTACTGGCAGAGAGCGGGACGCGCCGGCAGAAGATACCGTTTGGCTGTCATCTATTCATATGCGAGAAGAAGCGAACATGATCAGTACTATTTTGATGATCCGACTTTTATGTTGGAAGGAACAATCCTGACGCCGAAGTTCAATCTACAAAACGATGTAATGTTGAAAAAACATGTCCATGCCACTGTCCTTTCGGAATTGTTAAAATGGACATCAATTCCTCAACAGACCGACTTAACGGATTTCGAAATAGCAGAAATTCGAGATGTCATTGATCGATCTTTCCCTTCATTCATTGGGAATTTTTTATTCGACGAGGAAGGGAATTATTTAAGCGTTTCACCCGATTTGACTCATGTAAAGAAGATTGTTACTCGATATATCCAAAAATTATCCGATTCCGTCATTAGAGTATTTAACCAGTACTGGCCAGAAGCAGACATTGATTCTGTATCTATTGAAATTATTCGACGCTACGTTGAAGAAATGCCCGATGAGTTACAATCGACAGTTAATCTCTTGCATCTAAGGATGATGTGGGCGGTCACGACACAGAAAAAATATATTCGATATCAATTGGACAGGTTGTTAAGACCTGAAGAAGAAAAGATACTTAACCGGTGTAAAAATTATCTCAAAGAACTTAACACACATTCGAAAGAGAATTATACTTTGAGTGCTTTTGCAAATGAAGGTTTTTTACCCAGTTATGGCCTATATGATGGCGGTATTCGCGCGTTTGCCCATCAATCGTTTATTGGAGGAAGCAGAAATAAGCCCGATTTTGAACTTTCACGCACCGCTATTATTGCGGTTCGGGAATTCGTTCCTGGTAACTTGATCTATGCAAATAATGGTCGTTTTAAAATTGTATTGTACAGATTTCCGGCGCTTCAGGATAAACTAAAAACAGGTGAATTTAGAATTAACTTGGAGAAGAAACGAATTGCGACAGACTCAGAATCAACTCAATCAATTCACTATAACACACAGGACGATTTGCGTATTATAGGAATTCCAATTTCTGACTGCGATATGCATTATACATCCCGTATTAGCGACGAGGAAATGAATCGATTCCAATTGCCAGTCGTTGTTTTCGGACGTTTTAAAAAATCCCGAAGAGGTGGGAAAGTATTTTCAATATCGGATAAAAACATTCAGTTGCTTTTCGGGCAGAAGATTCAATTATTAAATCTTGGTCCCAGAGAAAATGTGGAAAAGAGGCATTTAGGATATCCCGTTTGTACAATATGTGGCGCAGTCAGGTCTCCGTTTTTATCAGAATACGAGTTAACTGAATTCAATGATATTCATAAAAAACGTTGTGGGCGAGAACCAGAATGGGTCGCATTGGCCGCTGAGGACAGGGTAGATGGTATCCTAATTCAAAACCTTGAAACTGAAGCGATCGCAATAAACCTTGGAGAAGCATTTATCATGGGAGCGTCTCAGATTTTAGAGATGGAAAGAAATGATTTGAATACGCTCATTTACCATGAACAGGATAACTCTTATTCGCTATTTATTTATGATCCGATGCCGGGTGGTTCTGGATTGTTAAATCAATTCGTTGATAACTGGTCGAAGGTCATATCTGTTGCAATAGTTTGTTTGCAGAATTGTCCAAACGCTTGTGAAACCAGTTGTTACAGTTGTATGAGAACATATTATAATGTGTACAACCATAAGTACTTAGACCGTCAAATAGCCGTGAAGCAATTGGGCGCCTTTCAGGGTAATCTTCGATTTGAACGTAAACTTGAACCGATTGAAGAACTTGGTGAACAAACAGAAGAAAAGGGAACAAATAGAGGTGAGGTCAATTTTTCAGAGGTCTTACAGAAATTTGGATTCCCAGCATTTGAAACGCAGAAATGTATTCAGATTGGACCGCCCTATAATACCACAACGCCAGATTTTTATTATGAAGACGTTATCAAAGATGTATATGTCGCTGTCTATTTGGATGGACTTTCAAAAAATGTGCATGGGAACGAAGAGAGACGCAGGATTGACCGCGTTATACGTCAGATTGTAGAATCCGAAGGGATTGAAGTAGTAGAAATCGCCTCATCTGAACTTAACGACCCGGAGGCATTGAAACAGCAATTGAAAATATTGGCGTTTAAGATGCGGAAGAAGGATTTATGGAATAAATTGTAACGATAGAAAAATGGTGTTATAAAAGTTTTGCTTTTCTGCTATTGACAATAATACCACACTGTGAGATTCGATTGACTTGTGTAAGACTCCCATTTTGGGGAATTTCATTTTCTACTTGACAACATAAACTGGATAAGGCTACCAAAACCTCCAAAGATTATCCTTAAACGAAAAGGTCAGAAATTCCATGTCAGTATGAACTAGTGTCATGTCATACATGATATGACGGGTATAATCGTTTCAGTTTAATTCTTGCGTCCTGGGTTGTAAATTGCCAATCAATCTTTGAGTTTTTATTATTGCGTGCATTTTGCCAAGCGTCAACCTCACTTTTGATTATGTCAATATTATCCAGATAGCGATTTAGACATTGTCCCATTAACACATTCAGTTCTATCTCGGCCATATTTAACCAACTGCCATGTACCGGTGTGTACACAAACTCAAATTTTTCACTAAGCCTTTTTGCTTCTTCTGGTGCAAAACGCTCGTAAAACGAACCGGCTTTATGCGTATTATAATTATCCATTACCAGTGTGATTCGTTTCTTGTCCGGATAAATTTCATCCGCTAAATAACGGATAAACTCAGCCCAGTCGCCTTTGGTCTTTTGACCGGTTACTTTCACCTCACGTTTTTCAGCAAGAGGTTCATTCGCCATAAAAATATTGCATACTCCACAGCGTTCGTATTCATAATCCACCCGCGCATCTCTTCCTTTGTTCATTGTCAATCCCGGCCGGACTTCACGAATCATTTGCTTCGGACTCTCATCCATACACACTACGGGATTTGATTCGTTATAAGGTCTTTTATAAACATCCAGCACCTTCTCCATATCTGCAACAAACTGCCCATTGGCCGAGGGAGGGATAACCCAACCTTTCACTTTCCAAGGGCGTAATTCGTTTTTTTTAACACGCGCCGGATCGTTTCATGAGAAATACTGTCAATATACTTCAATTCAACCAGCTTGTCTGCGAGCATGCGTAGCGACCATTTTGAGAAACCAGCAGGCGGTTCACTACAGCACAGCGTAACCAAATGAGCTTCAAGTTCTCCGTCTGCTTTTCTTTCATACTCCCGGCTTGTTGGTTTTCTTTCTAAAACGACATCAAACCCATTCTCTACAAACTTTTTCTTAACCCGGTCGATTGTACGCATCCCTACTTTGAGCACTTTGGTAATTTGTTCGTTTGTGATCTTTTCAGAATATTCACCCTCATCACAATTGAGTAAAATATAGGCCGTTCGGAACTTATGCGAAGTATGGTATCCTTTGTTTATGATTTCCAAGAGATCTCCGCGTTCCTCCAATGTTAGTTTTACTGTGTACTTTACCATATCATTTCTCCATCTTTGTTCTGATGGTAAAGTTAATGATAATTACGTCATATTACAAGTGACATGACAGTAAGACAGAAGCAGACTTAATATTTGCAGAACATTCCCGATAAAAAAAGAAGTTACTGGTTTTTGCATGTTGAGAGAGATCATTTGTTCCAACTGCGATTGTTAGGATTCCCAAAGGAACTAATGGATAATAATAAAAACAATTACAGGTTAAAAAATGTGTGAATATATTTTACAGATTATTGAAAAATGTTGTTGTGCAGGAATTTTTAGAAATGTATAAATGATTGTTTTAATATTGGAAAATGGTTGACAAACTTGACACAAATACCGGTCAAGTCAGGCACGCAAAAAAGTGTAAGGGTGTGTCTTTTATATATCGGGGAAGACAGACTAACAACTAACAAAAATGAATATATGAAAGTGTAAGGTGTAAGGATATGGGAATTAGTGCAAAGGACATAATCAAGGCTATAAAAGAATCGGGTGGATCAATTAGCATGGCCGCTAAAATGTTGGGAGTGGCAAGGATAACTTTATACGAGCATAATAAAAAGGAAAAAATCGGGGATGAAGTCGAAGGGTTGAGAAAACAGTGTCGTGAGGAGAGGTGCAACCAAAGGTGGATATATGCAGGTTCGGACAGGAAGGTTAGCATTACGGTAAAAAGTGATGAAGGAAGTTTGATTTTATCTAAGAATGCAGAACATTTTAAATAGAACAAAGGGGAAATATACATCGGTTTTCAATCTATCAGTTGACCAGTTGAGTCTGCGTGATTTAATGAATTATACCAAAACATTGATGGATACTGGTAAGATTGAGGGTAAGGAATATCTTTTTAATATGAACAAGCTGCATAGGACGTATGCTACCGTGACTAAAAATACAGAAGAAATAGCGAAGATGAAATTGGAAGGTAAAACGCTAACGCAGGTTTATGACGATATGTTCCAGTTTATGCAGGAGATCGGGTATAAGTTCGATGAATACGATGTCCAACAATGCGAGGTGGAATTGGATATGATCGAATTGCGTGTTCGGCGAAGCATGCCACATGTCGAGGACTTCCATCGTGGCGGCGGTGGGCTGGATATAGGATTTTAGGACAAATCAGAAAGTGAATGTATAATAGTATAGAGAGAAATTGACAACAGAATTTGAAACCGCCCTTCGTGGCAGAGGAAAGGAATAAACATGATACCCGTACAACAGAAAACAGAACACACGCCGGTTTCCAAAAGCGAACAGCGCATTAAGGTTGAGAGTTCTGGTGCAGACGGAAAGTACCGTTGCTATGGCTTGACAAAAGAAGAAATCAAGCAGCTTGTCACTGGACGAGGACTGACCATAACCGATCTGATCGATGTGGTGATTGAATTGAACGGAATCATCGGAGTCGGACTGGTCACGTTGGGCGAACAGTTGGACAACCATTGCCGAAGCAAAATCAGAAAGGGTAACGATGAATAAAGTGAAAAAAGTGGATGTGATCGAAAAAAAACTAACAAGGGCAAGCCATTCATTAGGTATTGCATGGGATGATCTGCGCGTTGCGTTGAACAAAGCCGGTGACGTTGAGTCGATTGTATTGCTATCGTTGATTAAGCGCACGAGTGAGCTTCAGAATGAAGTTGATGGTCTGTTATCAGCACACAATGCCGACAGAGACAGGATTATTGATAAGGCCAATAAAAAGCAGGTGGAGCAGAGCCTTGCTGGAAATGTAAAGTAATCGCTAAAAAACTCGGATACAAGATTTGAAAGGGAAATGAAAGTCAAATATCTCTAAAGATTCTAAAAAAAGCGGAATGATAGAATGAGTACAGAACCAATAAAACCGAGAAATGCTGGCACACTTTTGCCGTTGTTATTAGCGTTTGGTTCTATGCAGAATGATGTTTTTGCTGAAAGAATGGTTTGAGGAAAACTTAAAGACGCCGGAAAAAGGAGAAAGTTCTCATGGGAAAAGCTAAAAAAATAGTAAAAATGACATTGGCGGTAACTAATCTGTCGGCATTTCTGTTGGATTATTATGAGGGTATGACATCTCTTAATATTCCGATCTGGCTATTAGAGATCAATCGAGGGATTGTAAGCCCCGAATGGTTTGAGAACGCAGAAGAATTTGATGTTCCCGATAAGGGCGTTGAAGTATTGGATTGCGCTCTAACGTCTGTATGGCTGAATGTTGTTTCAAACAACGATTACGGGGAATTGGCTGTGGAATCAAATACCTATGAGGCGATGCGCCGAATGTATATTGAAAATGTCGAGCAGAGAATGGATACGGTTTGGGACTTACTGAATACGCCGGTCACAAATGTATTCGTAAAGCCATTTCCAATTTTACTGATCGAAGATGTCGATATAAATATAGTCAGAATGAAGAAAACTCAAACGCAGGAGGCAATGACGAAAATTATGGTGAAAGGAAAAAGGGCTGTTAAAAAAGAAGATGTGAATTAGGTTTGTATGGTTGAATTTGATAAAATATACACCGGCGATAGCATGGAGATTCTGAAAACAGACCAAATGTTTGCGGAACATTACCGATAAGAAAAGGATGTTGTTATTTATGCGGAATCAAAATGAGAGACGATGAATCCGGCGAATATTATAAAGAGTGTACAGAGGAATTTCCGATCCTCATGAAGCCACATCAGAAACGACCAAGAAAGAAATGATGCAAATACAAGATAATACCACAAATAGGCAAATTACACAAATAAGTACCCAAAGGTGACAAAAAACAATAAAACGTTGGTAGCATAAAAGTGTGTAACATGGGTAATTTCATAACGAGAGTGACAAAAAAAGGTGACAAAATTAAAATGTGTAATATGGGTGTAAGATGAAGATTGAAGAAAAGGATATAATCAGAGCTGTCAAAGAGGCCAAAGGATCAGTTGGAAACGCGGCGGTGATATTGAGGGTATCGAAAAAGACGATCTATAACCATATCTGTAAATCGTCGGAACTGAAGGCTGGTGTTGATGCAATCATAAAGGCGTGTAGGGATGAGCGCAAGAACAGCAAAAAGGTTTATATTGGCAAGGAAAAGCGAGTCAGTCTTACCGTACCTAAGAGCAAGACGGGGGCGATACTGTCGGACCGGATGCAGAAGATACTGGATCAAACAAGGGGGAAATATGCTTCGATCTACAATTTGGCGATAGACCAACTGGATTTGCGGGAGTTGATGGCCGAAACGAAGAAAAAGTATCAAGGGGGCGACGTTGAATTTAAAGAATACGCATTCATAATGAACATGTTACATAGGACATATACGGGGGTAGCAAAGTCGGCGGAGAAACTGAAGTCGGCTAATCAATATGTCTGGTAGTGATCGCCGTCACAGGCATTTAGGACAAATAAATGAATGTATAATAATATGGAGAGAGAAAGAATAAAGGAGAAGAAATGAAAACCATTGAAGAAATTAGAGAAAAATTTCCCGCTGATGGTAAATGCCAGATCGCTGTGCCACAAAGTGTTTTTAAATTGGTGGAAAATGGAAGAGGGGGTCTTTATAGTCAACAACAGGGAATCTTTAGAAAAGTCATAAGAATTCTGGGGATCGATTCGGGACTTGTTTTCAGGCACATTTTTGAAAGTTGTAGCCTTGTGATCGCATTCAATGATAAGAAAACCGTTCTGGAAATATGTTACAGCCCGCGAACGATAGCACATCGTATAGACACGGAGCATATTTTCTTTAGATAAGGGTAATAGAGACTGTTACGAAAAAACTTGTAAATAGTTGATAAATAAGGATAAACAGACTATAATTTGATCGATCTAATAAAAGCCCTATTTAGCTGATTTTACGCTAAATATCTGCTATATTTTGCT
>Ga0265296_1003075_pt1 | contig 15984 bp, 7 predicted proteins | sample MunlanPumphouse1_FD_189073 | JGI IMG/M metagenome (GOLD analysis project Ga0265296, IMG submission 189073) | Groundwater microbial communities from a municipal landfill in Southern Ontario, Canada - Pumphouse #1 | ecosystem: Environmental > Aquatic > Deep subsurface > Groundwater | place: Canada... | reverse complement strand
ATCCCCGCAAGGCCCACAAAGGGGACTGTATCAGGCGCGACGGAAAGCTATACCTATCGCTGCACAAAAAACGCGAAATCCTGCTTAACAATATCTACGGTGTGGACATCGATGCCCAAGCTGTTGAGGTTTGCCAGTTCTCGCTCTACCTAAAACTACTAGAGGAGGAAACAGAGGCAAGCGCCCACCAATACCTGCTGGACTTTGCGCACACCGACCGAATGCAGAGGCTGCTCCCTGATCTCAGCAAGAATGTCGTGTGCGGAAACTCGCTCGTCGGCTCAGACATTCTGGATGGCCAGTTATTCGCGGGCGACGAGGAACGTGCGCTGAACCCCATGAATTTCGAGGACGCCTTTCCCGAAGTGATGAAGCGTGGAGGCTTCGACGCAATTGTGGGCAACCCGCCTTACGGGGGCACATTATCCAATACGGAAAGAGATTATTTCCACGCAAAATTTAAGTTTCAGGACTACCAACTGGATACCTACTTGCTGTTCCTGGAGCGTGCTCTCTCCCTCTCGGCAAATGGAGGTCGCGTCGGCTTAATAATTCCCAACACCTGGCTGGTCAATTTGCTCTCGCCCAAGATTAGACGGCATGTTTTCAGCAGTACCACGGTCGAGAACATTGTCCACTATAGACACCGTGTCTTTCCTAAGGTAACAGTGGACACAGAAGTAACGATCTTCTCCAAGGCACATGCAACAGATGGGCAAAAGGTTAAGGTAACAATCGTGGGAAGGGACGGCGAGAAAGACTGCTACGAAATCCCACAGGTCTGGTGGCAGAGAGCAAACGGCAGACCCATTAATATCTTTGCCAGGCCGGAGCAAGAAGGGTTTGCTGCAAAGCTGCGACTGTTTCCTGCACTCAACGAGGTTTGCGTCATAACGCAAGGGACAAAACCGTTTCAAGTGGGTAAGGGCAAACCGCCTCAAACACGAAGGATCGTCGACGAGAAACCTTTCGTCTCCGAGACAAAGAAGAACAAGACATATCGGCCCCTATTGCGCGGTAGCCTTATAAAGAAGTATCAGATCCTCTGGAATAGAGATTCATGGATTAGTTTTGGCGATTGGCTTGCAGAACCTAGGTACTCGGCTCCGTATGATGCACCATCCAAAATCGTAATTCGCCAAACCGGCGACTCTCTTGTCGCTGCGCTCGACTGCGAGCAGTTCATCGTCCGCGATAACCTTTACACGATTGTTTCAAGGACTCCGGAGTATGACCTTCGTTTGATTCTCGCGCTTCTCAATTCACGTCTGTTAAATTGGTTCTACCAAAATGTACTAAATCCCGAGAAGGGAGAAGCGCTCGCCCAAGTCAAGAGAGGCCATCTGGCAGAACTTCCGATAGCAAAGCCGGATTTCTCTGCGTCGGCCAGCAAGTTGCGGTACGAGAAAATAGTCGACAAAGTCAAAGCACTGCTGGATGCGAAAAAGCAGCTGGCCAAGGCGCAGACCGATAAGGACAAAACTTACTATGAGAAGAAGTGCGCTACCATCGACCGCCAGATCGACCAGCTTGTCTACGACCTCTACGGCTTGACAGAAGAAGAAATTGCGATTGTCGAGCAGGCTATGGCCCCGTAACTATACCTCTCGGCATTTCGAGTGATGCGATTTCTTTTTGGGCGGAATCGGTGGGGCAGGAGACGTATTCAGGGTCCAAATATTTCGCCAAGCTTCGCCGAAATCACGCTTTTTATCGATTCCAAGGTCCTTGAATATTCTGCAGCAGCGCGATAATCCAGAATCCCAGCTCTGCCGGTCGCCTCTCGGGTGAGCCGGGAACTCCGCGCACATGGCATCATTTTCCCGCCCCGCGTTGGGCGAAGCCTGCCCGGGCGGGGCAACTGCCTCGCACCCCGCGTCTGTTTGTACGCCCAGGGGGTGATGATTTCTCGGCAGAACCCGTCGGCGGCTCGACGACGCCGAACCGCCGACGATCCGAAGGCACCCGCCAGGACCCACATGAGCGAAATTGCGTCGAGCTAACCCCGTTCGCCCTCCGCACCGGCCGCGGGATATCTTGATACGGAATCGAAATTCCTATGGAATATAGCTTATCGTCCTGCACCCGGGAACCTGCCCAGAAACTCATGCAATCCTTCGATGGGAATCGCCTTTACTCCCGGTGAAAGGGCAGTGAAGCCGGTTTTCCCTCCAGCCGTTCTGCATACCACGGCCGCGACGGATTCGTATCGCGTGATGCTCCGCTGGAGCTGCCGGAGCGGTTTCGCCGCATCGGGCATCGGGGTCGCGGTCGCCTTCGCTTCGAGCAAGGCGATTTTCCCGCTTCCGAGGGGCACAATGAAATCCACCTCGAGACCCTGCTGGTCGCGGAAGTAATAGAGCGCCCGTTCCTTCCCCGAGTCGAGCTGATGTTTCACGATCTCGGAGGCGGCGAAACCCTCGAAGACCGCGCCGAGAAATGGCGAGCCCCCCAAGGCTCTTTCGGAGCCGACACCGAGCAGGTGGCAGGCGAGTCCCGAGTCGATGAAATATAGCTTCGGTGACTTGACGAGACGCTTGCCGAAATTCTCGTAGAATGGAGGTACGAGGATGATCTGCCCCGTGATTTCGAGGATGCTCAACCACTCGGTGATCGTCGGCACGGATACGCCGAGCGGCGCTGCGAGATCGGTTTTGTTGAGCATCTGTCCGCACCGGCTGGCGAGGAGAGCCATGAATCTCCGGAAGGTCGCCAGATTGCGAATCGAGCTCACCGCCCTCACATCCCGCTCGAGATACGTCTGCACGTAGGAGCGGAACCAGGTGCCGGCCACCGACGGTTTCGCCACGACCTCGGGGAATCCGCCCCGCACGAGAGAAACCTTCGGCGATTCCCGGAGGGAGAACGGCAGCAGTTGAAATACGGCCGCCCGGCCGGTCATGGATTCGGTGACCCCCTTCATGAGGGGCGCCTCTTGCGAGCCGGTCAGGAGCCACCGGCCGTGCTTTTGCGGATTCCGGTCTATCCGGCTCCGGATGTAACCGAGAAGCTCGGGCGCGTTCTGGATCTCGTCGAGGATTGCGGGGGTGCGAAGCTCGTCCAGGAATCCGTTCGGATCGGCCTTCACCCGGGCCACGACGTCCGGATCCTCCAGGAGCACATATAACGCCGAGGGGTACAGGTGCCGGAGGAGCGTCGTCTTCCCGGCCCGGCGCGGCCCCGTGAGAATGATCGCGGGAAAATGACGGTCAGCCTTGAGTATCTCGGTTCCGATGCTGCGGGTGACGTATCGCATATTGAGAATTCTAAAGTGGTGGTTTAGAAAACTCAAGGATTATTTTTCGGGGTGCGTGGGTGGCGGCGACGGGGCTCCCGCACGGTGCGCAGAAGAACCTCGACTAGCGGGTGACGCAGGTGGGGCCCCCGCAGGGGGCGCAGCTCGCGAAGCGAGCGAGCACCTGCGGGGTGCAACCTGCGGCAGGACCCGCGTATCCCGCGTATCGGGCCGGAGGCTGCAGGGCATTGGGCGACGGACATTCCCGCGACGAGCGCATTGGAGGCTCTGCGACTGCGCGCGGAGCGGGAATGTCCGCCGCCTGCGGGCACTACTTCGCCCTGCCGAGCTCGATCCCGAGCGCCTCGGCGGTCCGCACGAGCTGTCCCCGGGGATCGACCCGCTTTATCCCGTGTATCGCCGCCGTGATCGGGACGGATTCGATCCGTCTCCCCTTGAGACACACCATATCGCCGAATTTCCCCGCGGCGATGAGATTCACCGCTTCGACGCCGAAGCGCGTCGCGAGGATCCGGTCGAAGGTCGTCGGCATGCCTCCCCGCTGCAGGTGCCCGAGCACGGCGACGCGCGTCTCGAGATTCGTGCAGAGGGATATCTTGTCCGCGACCCATTTCCCGATTCCGCCGAGACGTCCTGGGGAGCCGTCCGCGCCGGGCTGCTTCTCGTAGATCTTCTCTCCGCTCGCGGGGCAAGCCCCCTCGGCCACGACGACGATGCTGAAGCGGCTCCCGGTCCGCTTGCGCCCTTCGATATGGTCGCAGATCCTGCCAAGGTCGAAGGGAATCTCGGGAATGAGGATCACGTCGGCGCCTCCCGCGATTCCCGCCTCGAGGGCGATCCAGCCGCAGTCCCGTCCCATGACCTCGAGGGCGAGAACGCGGTGATGGCTCTCGGCGGTCGTATGGAGCTTGTCGAGAGCGTCGGTCGCCGTGTTGACGGCGCTGTTGAATCCGAAAGTCACGTCCGTCGCCTCGAGATCGTTGTCTATGGTCTTGGGCACGCCGACGACCTTCACTCCCTTTTCGAAGAGCGCCTGCGTTATCTTCATCGTGCCGTCGCCGCCGACCGCCACGAGGCAGTCTACCCCTAATCTCTTGATATTTTGAACGATCTCGCCCGTGACGTTCTTGAAGACCGTCATGCCGTTCTCGTGCAACGGGTAGTGGAGCGGGTTTCCACGGTTCGAGGTGCCGAGGATCGTTCCTCCGCGCGCCTGGATGCCTCGTACGTCGTGGGAGTAGAGTCTTCGATGGGTGTCGGTTTTGAGGAGGCCGTCGAATCCGTCCTGAATGCCGAGCACCTCCCATCGGTGCTCCAGTATCGACGCGCGCACGACGCCGCGGATGACGGCGTTGAGCCCCGGGCAGTCTCCGCCCCCCGTGAGTATCGCGATGCGTTCGATCTGATTCGGGCCGGACGACGCCGGGCCCTTCGTTTCCTTCTTCGTTTTCCGCTTTGCATTCGCCATTGAAATGAGTCCTTTCGGGAAATGTCTCCGTTCTGTAAAATCCCTACCGTCCATGATATTCACAACAGGGCGTTCATGGTAAGCAAAAAAGAGAGGGCACGATGACAGGGAGATTCCGATCGAGGGCGTCTCTTCTCGCGACGGGGATCATGATCCTCGCGCTCGCCGCTTGCTCGAAGCACTCCGACGCCGACCGTTCGAGTCCCGCCATGAGCGAGCGGCAGCGCGATAGCTCCATCGCGAAGTCGTTTCTCCCCGGCGCAGGGACGGTCGGAAAGGCGCTCGCCGCATCCGATTCGGCCTCCGCGCGGGCCGCCCGGATCGATTCTCTGCTTCGCTGAACGGGGAGCGGCGCCGCAACGCAAGCGCAATCAAACGGTTGCGGACGGCCCCGGCACCGCCCTGTATCCCTTCCCCCGCCGCAATGATTTCTTGACGCCATAGAAAGAATCTGCTATTTTTCGCTTTCAAAAAACGCACCTGAGCAGTACAGTACACGGAAATCAGGAATCGCATAGCTACTTTAGCATGTTGGCGAAAGGAGGTGTACATAGCAATGAAGACTATTATTATTCTGTGCCTGGCTCTCTTGATAGCGCTCTCTTTCGGCTGTTCGAAGAAGAAAGAGGAAGCGCCGAAGACCGAAGCGGTTCAGGAGGAAGTGAGCAAGGCCGGCGCGACGAGCCCGACCTTCGACGTGGTGAGCAAGGAGGAGGTCGATATCACGACATCTCCTTACTCATACGAGTACAATGGTGTGATCTATTTCTTCGCGACCGCCGAGAACATGGAAACGTTCAAGGCCGATCCGGCGAAGTATATCGCTCCGCCCGAAGCTCCGGCCACTCCGCCCCAGGGCCAGTAATGGCCTGAAGGCTCGGTGCCGATCCGGAGGACGCGATCCGTCTTGCATTATGCAAGGGGATTGCAGATAGAGAGACAAAGCCCCCATCCGGGGGCTTTTTTTATGGGCGCTCGATACCCATTTGTTCCTCTTTATTCCTTCCTCGTCCCCGTTTTTCCGCGAGGGTCGCAACTCTTTGTAGAATAGCTCGTTGAGCGACGCTGTGACCTTGGTCCCATTCGCACGCCCGCTCCCGGCGGCCCGGTCCGGGGACTTTGGTCCCACGCCTTGGAACACCCCTTGCCCCACGCAGGCTCGAGAAAAGATTTCCGTGCGTTTTCCCCCCGCCGTCTCCCCGACGGCGGTGCGCCGAGAACGCTCATGTTTCTTTAACGGGTCCTACCAGGAGGGGCTGCTTGAAACATCGCGCACCGGCACCAAAACACTCTTGGAGGAATGGCAAAAGGAGGGATCGGCAGATGAGAACGAGCCTCATTATCGCGGTTCTTCTCGTGATCCTCGTTGTGGTCTCCGCTTCCGCGTTCGGCGGCCCGAATCTCGCCGGAACGATGGAGGCCCGCAAGATCATCATGGGAAAAGAGAACCGGGAGATTGCGGTATCCGCGGACAAGGTGAAACCCCAGGACAGGATCGAATACACGCTGCGTTACCGGAACGTCGGCGACGCTTCGGCGTCCGGGGTGAGCCTCGTCGGCCCGATACCGGCCGGCACCGTGTACCTGGAAAAGACGGCGACCGAGAAGGACGCGATGCGTCCGCTCTTCAGCATCGATGGAGGAACGAGCTTCCACGAAGCGCCCGTCACGTATGTCGTGAAGAACGAGAACGGGGTCGAGGAGCGCAAGGTCGCGACGAGCGATATGTACACGCACGTCATGTGGAACGTCGCGAGCGTTCTCGACGCCGGCAAGGAGGTGGCGGCTTCCTACCGCGTGCAAGTGAAGTGAGCGGCTCGAGATGATAGATAGGGATCCAAGGCATGGACTACACGAAGGATGGTGGTTTCAGATGAGTAGGACACGGTTCACAATTTTCACGGCTGCCCTCGCGCTCGCCGTGCTCTTCGTCTGCGCAGCGGCGCAGGCGCAGACGCCGGCCGGCACGACGATCCGGAACCAGGCTTCGGCCCGGTTCCAGGATCTCTCGGGCAACTCGTACACCGCGACCTCGAATGAGGTCACGACGATCGTTCTGCCCGTGTTCGGCGTTTCGATCCTCCCGGACGACTCTGGGGAGACGCCCCCGCTCGTTCCGGCGATGATGCAGAACGCGATTCCCGGGCAAACGATCTATTACAGCTATAACCTGACGAATACGGGTAATGACGCCGATACCTACGCGCTTCTACCGCTCCTCGACGCCGCGAACACGACAATGACCCTCGGCCTCGGGAGCATCACGATCTACAACGACGTGAACGGCAACGGCGTGCTGGACGGCGGCGAACCCGCCATCTCTTCCGGTGGGGCGCCGGGGAACCTCGGCCCAATCACTGCCGGTGCGACAGTGAACATCCTGGTCTCCTACCAGGTTCCCCCGGCCGCCCTCGCCGGCGAAGTGGCTTACGTCGGCGTTCAGGCGACCTCCGCCGGAGATCCGACCCGTATCGACACGCGCAACTATCATTTGACGACCGTCGTGAGTGACGCCTCGCTCACCGCGACGATGTCCGGACTTCCGGCGAACGTCGATCCGGGTAACGTGATCACCTACGCGATCAACGGCTCCAACGTGGGCACCCAGGCGGCGCACGGCGTGACCGTCGCCTCCGTCGGCCTCACGGGCGTCCTCATGTACGACGCGCTCCCGACCGACCCGACGACGGGTCTTCCGCTCGCTCTCTCCGGCGCCCCCTCGGGCTCGCCGGCGGGCGGAACGGTCCTGTACTTGCCGACGGGAAGCGTCATGGTCGGCTCCCCCGAGACATGGGCGTGGCAGGCCATCGCGGGTGCCGGTGACCTCGCCGTCGCGTACGTCACCAGCGGCGACCTCGCCATCGGCCAGTTCTACAACTTCACCTACGATCTCGTTGTGCCGTCGACGATGCGCGCGGGCATTATCAATAACAGCGGCGCCGTCGCGTACGTGGACAACAACCCCGGCACGCCCAACCCGACGATCGTCACGACGAACAACACGCAGATCACCGTGAATGCGATCGCGAACGTGCTCGTCGGCCCGGCGGGTCAGCCCGCCGCGGGCACTCCGCCGAACTACAACGACGACGTGCAGGCGGTGCCTCTGGCCTACGCGAATACGACCGTATCGTTCACGAACACCGTGAGGAACGACGGCAACGCGGCCGACGCGCTCAATATCGCGCTCGACGCCGCGTCGACCATTCCCGGTGGATGGAGCGTCCTATTCTTCCGGAGCGACGGAGTCACGCCGCTCACCGATACCGGAACGGACGGCATCCCCGACGTCGGTTCGCTCAACCCGGGTGCGACGGGAGATTTCATCGTGCGCATCATTATCCCGGGCGGCGCGAGCGCCGGCGGCCCGTATGACGCGATCGTCCGCGCGAACTCGACGAACACCCCCGCCGAGTTCAACCTGACGACCGACCGGATCACACAGGTTCAGTCGGCGGCCGTCGATATCGGCAACTTCGACGGCGTGCCCGGCACGAACAACGTCCCGGTCAACATCAACGCCAATCCGGGCACGAACGTCGACTTCGCCCTCGATGTGATCAACACGGCCGGCTCGAGCGACAATTATTCGCTCACCTCGACCGTTCCGGGCGGCTGGGTCGTGACGTTCTACAACGACGTGAACGGCAACGGCCTTCTCGATCTGCCCGAGCTCGCCCCGATCGCCGGCATCGGCCCGGTCGCGGCCGGCAGCGAGGCGAACGTCATCGCGCGCGTGGCGGTTCCCGGCGGCGTCGGGCCCGGCGTGAACAACGTCACCTTCCGCGCGACCTCGACGAACAACGCGGCCGTATTCGATCAGATCACGGATACCGTGACGATCCTGACGGCCGCATCGGTCGATATCGCCCCGAACCGTAACGGCACGGGCACCGCGGGCGGAACGGTCCGTTACCAGCACACGGTGACGAACACCGGCAACGTCGGCGATACGTTCCTGCTCAGCGCCGTGAGCTCCAACGCCTGGAGCTACGCGTTCTTCGATCTCGCGAATAATCCGATAGCGGCGGTTACGCTCAACGCCGGCGCGTCCCAGGACGTCGTCGTGCAGATCTCGATCCCGGGCGGCGTGTCGCTCGGAACGGTCGAGACCGGCACGGTCCGCGTCACGGGCAACGGCACGGGCGCGACCGACGCGGTCACCGACGTCACCACGATCGTGGCCGGAAACCTCGTGCTCGTGAAATCGGTCAACCCGGCCGGCGCGCAACTGCCGGGCACCGAGCTCACGTACCGGACCGATTATTCGAACGTCGGCACCGCGGACCTCACCGCGATCGCCCTCTACGACGCGATTCCTGCCTGGACGCAGTACCGCGTCGGCTCCGCCACCCAGGGGACTCTCGCCGCCGGCATCACGGCGATCGCGATCGAGTTCTCCAACGACGGCGGCGCGACTTGGACCTACACGCCGGTGAGCGGCGGCGGCGGCGCCCCGGCGAGCTTCGACGCCAACGTGACGAACGTCCGCTGGACCCTGACCGGCAACCTCGCCGGCGGCAGCGGCACGAACGACGGCGCTGGTTTCGTCGTAAGGATCGTCGCCGAGTAAGCGGCTCGAGAAGAAGCCGTGGCGGGGCGGCAGGTGTCGCCCCGCCACGGACGATCTTCCAAAGCAGGAGATGCAGCGAAGAGAAGAGATACGGAATTGAATATGGCCCCCCGCGGCGGTAATAGAACCCCGAACTGGAGGATGATTCGTTAAGACGGATCAACCTCTCGTTCGGTTTCTGGAGGGAAAAGGGTGAGACGGCCTTTGACCAGAAGTTCGAAGAGGAGATATCTCCTTTTCATACTTGCGGTTGCAGGGCTCACCCTTTTGTCTTCGGTTGCGCGGGCCGCCATTCCCCCCGCCGGCCAGGTAATCACGAGCCGATCGCAGGCCCTCTATGACCTGAGCGGCGCCCGCTTCAGCGTATATTCGAACGAAATCTCCGTGAGCGTTCTATCCGTCTACGGCCCCGTCGTGACGCCTAACGGAACGACCGCCGCACCCGGCAGGATCGCGCACGCCTTCGCCGGGGAGACGGTGACCTTCATGTTCACGCTGAGGAACGCGGGGAACGCAGATGACGCGTTCAGCCTGTATCTCATGTATCCCGCGCCATCGGATTTCGTTCCGGTGAGATCGGCCATTTACCTCGACGTTGACATGGACAGCCTCGTCGACCTGGGCGAGATGGCCGTTTCAGATGTCGGACCTCTGGGGCCGGGCGAAGATGTGCTGCTCGCGATCCAGGCGGAGCTCCCACTCGGGCTCAGGGGGGGCGAAACGGCCAATTTGAATCTCATCGCCCGCTCGCAAGCGGACACGTCCTTATGGGACAGAGACAACGTCGTCAGGATCGTGGCGCGCGAGGAGGCCGAGATCGCTCTCGCGCTCGCGGCGGACAGGATGGCGGCGCAGCCGGGCGACACGATCGGCTTCGCGCTCCATTTCACGAACGGGGGAGAGCGCACGGCCGCGGGTGTCACGCTCTCGGCGCCTGTTGATCTGAACGGTGCCGCCGAAGGAGCCGACTATGTGCCGGGTTCGGCGAGTTCCACCGCCGCGGGGCGTTTCGAGTATTACGACGCGGGGACATCGAGCTGGGTCGAGATCGCGCCTCCCGTCGATCGCATCAAGGGCATTCGTTTTCTGGCCGGCGATCTCGCTCCGGGCGCGGGCGGCGACCTGTCATTCCGCGTGCGCGTGAGGGATGGAAGAGCGGCGGGGGATCTGCGCGAAACCGCAACCGCCGATTTCGAGGGAGGCGACGGGCTGCCGTATCATCTTGAATCGAACGAGGTCACCGTGCGCGTCGGACGCGTGAGCTCGCTCGCGATCGGTCCCCGGGGAAATCCGCAGGCTGTCACGGGGAGCCCCGACGACCGGGTCGTCGTGAACGTCGACGGAAGCCGGGATTCATATACGCTCTGGCACGAGATTTTGAATAGCGGCAACTTCGCCGACAGCGTGCGCGTTTCCCTCGCAGATTCGTCGGTCATTCCCGCCGAATGGCGGATCGATTTCGTCGATTCCAACGGTTCGTCGTTTCAGCGCGAATCGGATTACCGCGCGGTGGTCGGCACGATCCCGGGCGGGCGCTCGATGGTCGTCGGCGTGCGGCTGCAATCGACGGGCGAAGGCTTCAGGAATTTTACGGGAAGGCAGCTCGCGTTCGCCGTCGAAGCCGCTTCGATCTTTTTCGCCGAATCGAGCGACCGCGTCGAGGACGTGCTCGTCAAGTCGAGCATGTCGATCGTTTCGATCGAGCAATCGATCCGCGAGCCGACTGCGCTTGTCGGAGACGTTCTGAGCTTCATTGCCGTGATCGAGAACGTGACGGAGGAGACCGCTCTCGACAGCGTCGTCGTCACGGAGGCGCTGTCCCCGGGCCTCGCCTTCGCGGGGGGAAGCCTCGTGCCGCGGATCGCCGGGAACGACCTCACGTGGCGTCTCGAAAGGCTCGAGCCGGGCGAGAGGCGCGAGATCGTTTTTCGCGCGCGGGTAAAAGCGGGCCAGGAGACGGGAAGACTCGTGAGCTTTGCTCGGGTGAGCGGCGTTACCGAAACGGGCGAGCGGGCCTTCGACGGCCCCGCGACGGCCTCCGTTCTCGTCGTCGAGGGAATATTCACGCGGCGCGGGATCATATCGGGCGCCGTGTTCGTGGATGCGGACTCGAACGGCTCGCGGGATGAAGGAGAGCGCGGCGTCCGCGGCGCGTCCGTCTTCATCGAGGACGGCACGTACGCGGTGACCGATTCGTTCGGGCTCTATTCGATTCCCGGCGTGGTCGAGGGCCGGCATGTCGTGCGGATCGACCCCGCGTCTCTTCCCGATTCTCTCGAGCCGGGAGAGAGCGGCTATTTCGGGCTCGGCGTGGCCGGGGAGCTGCTCATCGACCTCGCTCCGTCGGGGCACCGGAGAATCGACTTCGCGCTCGTCCGGTCAAGCCGCCCCAACGTCAGGGCTGACGCCTCGCCGCTCGCCTCGGAGCGCTCCGCGCCGGAGCGGGCAGAAAGCGCCGCGGCCGATTCGTCCGCTTCGTCCGGTCGCGCCGCGGCGGGTTCCGGCGCGCCGGCGGGCGCGGCGAAACCGGAACAATCGTTCGACGCGATCACCATACCGAGCACGCATTTCGGCGCGGGGGAGGCCGTGATCGAGGGTATTCCCCTGAGCCGCGTCGCCGCCCTGTCGCTCTGGATCAAGGATCACCCGGGTTGGAAAATCTTCATCGAGGGGCACACGGACAGCATTCCCATCGCGAGCGCATCCTTCCCGTCGAACCTCGAGCTTTCGATCGCCCGCGCGCGCTCCGTGTTCCAGATCCTCCGCATGAACGGCATTCCCGAGGATAGAGTCGACTATACGGGCTGCGGCTCGCGCGAGCCGGTCGCGTCGAACGCCGGCGAGGAAGGGCGCGCGCTCAATCGCCGCGTCGAGGTCCGTGTCGTGCCGCCGGACGATTACGCCGCGGGAGACCCGGGCCTTTCCGAAATCCTGAATGAGTCGGAGCGGCAGGAATATGCGCTGGCCGACTCCACGGGAATATGCGCCGGCATCGTCAAGCCGGAGGAGGGAACGATCTTCTTTTCGCGCGGGGAGATCGACGTCGAGATCGTTTCTCCCCTCGGTTCCGACGTCGAGCTCTACGTGAACGGTCTCCCGGTGGGCAGGGAGAGAATCGGCCTCAAGAAAATCGACATCGCGAGCAACACCTTCGGCTCGATTTTCTACGGCGTGAAGATCGAAGAGGGCAAGAATGACCTCCTCGTCGTGTGCCGTGAGTACGGCGGCACGCGCAACACCTGCGTCCGGCACGTCTATCTCGCGGGGCGGCCGCAGCTCATCACACCCGAGCGCGAGCTCGTCAATCTCCCCGCCGACGGGAAGACGGCGGGCGAGCTCGTTTTCCTCGTGAGCGACCGAAACGGGCTGCCCGTCCGCGACGGCATATTCGTCACGGTGAGCGGAACGGAAGATCTCATCGCGGGCCTTGACGTAAACCCGCAGCAGCCGGGTGTCCAGGCGGCCACGGAAAACGGACGCGTCGTCATCGCGCTTCCGCCGATGCGCGATTCGAGGAAGGAGCGGATCGGCGTCGCGCTGAACGGAGTCTCTGCTACCGCGCGAGCCGCCTATGAGGCGCCGCTCCGGAACTGGTTCCTTTTCGGTTACGGCGAGGGAGAGCTGGGATACAGCGATCTCTCGGGAACGGGAAGCACGAACCGCCTGCTCGAAAAGCAGCACGACGGCGCATTCGCGGAAGGGAAGCTCTCGTTCTACGGTCAGGGAGAAATCAGGGACGGCCATCTCCTCACGTGCGCCGTCGACACTCGTCCCCTGAGGGACGACATGCTCTTCAGGCGTATCGAGCCCGAGAAATATTATCCGATTTACGGCGACGCGAGCGAGCTCAGGTTCAACGCCGCATCGCGGAGCGGCACGTTCCTGCGGTTCGATCACCGCAGATACGACGCGATGCTCGGCGACTTCCGCACCGATCTCGGCAAAACCGAGTTCACGAGGTACCATCGTTCCTTCAACGGCGCTTCGGGCGAGGCGCGCTTCGCGCAGGGCAGCGTGAAGGCGTTCGTCACGAAGGCGGACCAGGTGACGTACCAGGAGGAGATCCGCGCCGAGGGGACGAGCGGCTTCTATTTCCTCAAGCATTATCCGCTCGTCGAGAATAGCGAGAAGATCCGTCTCGAGGTGCGGGACCGGTACCGGCCCGAGCGGATCGTCCGCGTCGACTACAAGCTGGCGGGGCGCGATTACGACATCAACTATATGGACGGGAGCATCCTCTTCAAGGAGAGCGTTCCCGTCTTCGACGAAGATCTTAACACCGTGTCGATCGTAGCGAGCTACGAATGCCGCGGTTCCGGCGAACGCAACTTCATCTACGGCCTGCGAAGTGCGATCGCGGTCCTGGACAGCCTCGAGTTCGGAACGACCGCGGTGCTCGAGGAAGAGGGAGTGGAGAATTACACGCTCCTCGGTTTCGACCTCGCGGGACGGGTTCGCGAGGGACTGGAGGTCGAGGGCGAATTCGCGCGCAGCGAAAAATTCCTCCTCGGCGGCGGGAACGCGTTCCGCGTTCTCCTCAGGGGGGAAGCGGCCCGCGCCGTCCGGTGGAACGCCTATTACCGCTCGGTCGACGAGAACTTCTTCAACTCCTCGTTCTCGGGCGGGAAGACGGAGCTCGGAAGCGTCAAGATCGGCGGCGATCTCGCATGGAGGCTGAACCGGGCTTTCGGCGCGAGCGCGCAGGGGTACCGGCATTCGTTCCGCGAGCGGGACGAAACGAGGGACTACCTGGATCTCGTGGGCCATTACACGGTCGGCGCCATCGAGGGGCAGGCCGGCTTCGGCGCCGCCGGGAACGGCGACACGCGCGAGGGGGATCAGTCGGCGGTGCTCATGCTCACCGGGCTCGCGCTCAAGGGCTCGCGGACCTCGGGGGAGATCCGATGGGATCAGATCCTCTCGGGCGAGGAGGTCGCGGACTATCCGAATCGGCTCCAGGCGAAACTTTCGCAGCGTCTCCGGCGCGGCGTCGCGGCTACGCTCAAGCATGAGTATCGGACGGGGAACCGCACGGGAACCCGGCACCTCAGCCAGATCGGGATCGAATCGAATCTCACGGAGAGCATGCAGGTCTACTCCCGGTATCAGCTTGAGGGCGCGATGGGCGGCGAACGCGGGCAGTCGACGATGGGAATCAGAAATCGTTTCGCCCTCGCGGAGGATCTTACGGCGACCGCCGCCATGGAGAGGCTCGCGACGGTGAGCGGGGACGGGGCGGAGGATTACCTTTCGCTCTCGACCGGCGCGCTGTACACGCCGGCGAAGGGAGACTATCGCCTGAAGGGCAACTACGAGATACGGTTCGAGCCCGCGCGCGACAAGCATCTCGCGGAGCTCGCGGCGATGAAGCGGCTGAGCGAACGCTGGAGCGTCCTTGCGAAGGGGGATCTCTGGTTCTCCGACGAGAAGCGGGAGGAGAACCGCGTCAAGGGGAGCTCGACGATCGGATTCTCCGTGCGGCCGCGTTCCGCGCGGAAGGTGGAGATTCTCTCCATGATCAAGACTGCGTATGAGAAAAACAGCCCCGCTCATCCGGACGCGATAGACAAGGAGCTTCTCGGGTCGATTGAGGCGAACTACGCGCCGCGGCCCGCGTGGGAGCTCGAGGGCAAGCTCGCCGCGCGCCGGGTCGCAAACTCGTTCAGGGACTATTCGGCGAACGCAACGGCGTTCCTGTACCAGGCGCAGGCGATTCGGGTGATCGCCGGGAAATGGGACGTTGCCCTCAAAGCGCGCGTCGTGCGGCAGTGCGAGACGGCCACGACGAGCTACGGGGGAGGTCTCGAGCTCGGCAGGCTCGTCGCCCGCAACCTGTGGGTCGGGGCGGGGTACGATTTCGGCGGGCAGAACGACCGCGACGCGTCGATCAACAGCTTCGCGCGTAGCGGATTCCATTTCGGCATGAGGCTCAAGTTCAACGAGAAGATTATGGAGTACTTCGACGGCGGCCGGGAGGTGGGCGAATGAGGAGGAAAATTGCAATTGCGATTGCCGCGGCCGCAGCGCTCGTCGCGGCGCTGGGCGTGTTCGCCGCTCCGCGCGCGGGAGAGATCGTGCAGAACGGGGGCTTCGAATCGGGAAGCTTCACGGGATGGATCCACGGCGCCGGCAATACGTCGGGCAATACCAATCCATCCTGGGCCGACCACCTGGTCGCGCTCGACTGCCCGTACAGCGGAAGCTACTCGGCGCTCCTCGGGTTCAAGTACACAAACCCTCGGGCAAACCGGTTCGGCTACATGTACCAGGACGTTGCCGTTCCGACGAACATCTCGCGGGCGACGTTCTACTTCAAGTTCCGCCAGCAGGGGTACGATGGGCTCCAATACGATCCATTCCGCATGCAGATTCGAAATACGGCGAACACTATCCTCGCCACTGTCATCACGTTCGCGTTCACGGAGTGGAACAATCAGTTCAAGGACAGCGGGTGGCTCGATGACGACAACGTGGCGCCAGCCGGATACGACGTGACGTCGTACGCCGGCAGCACGGTCCGGCTCTATTTCAGGCAGGACAACCTCGGCGACAACCTCTACGAGACGTGGGCATTCGTCGACGACGTATCGCTCGTCTACAAGAAGTTCGTCGATCTCGCGGTCGATGGGAATGGCGACGACCTCTTCGGAAACGTCGGGACGGGCGCCGGAGGCAGCTCTGTCCTTA
>Ga0265296_1003074_pt1 | contig 15986 bp, 12 predicted proteins | sample MunlanPumphouse1_FD_189073 | JGI IMG/M metagenome (GOLD analysis project Ga0265296, IMG submission 189073) | Groundwater microbial communities from a municipal landfill in Southern Ontario, Canada - Pumphouse #1 | ecosystem: Environmental > Aquatic > Deep subsurface > Groundwater | place... | reverse complement strand
AATACCAAAAGAGTCCATTACGCTTTCCAAAACAAATTGTCTCCGATACAATTTATGATATCGTTGTCAACAAGGTCGTTGTCTGTTCCAATAGCTTCGGAGTCCAGAATAGGGTGGCCTTATACACATAATTTATATTCTATATCATATATGATATAATTACAAAGCATGCGGAAGAAAGAAATATTGTCGCGCCAACATTGCGGCAAATCCGCGAGGCGATAATCAAGAAACGAGATTGGTAGTCCAATATTTTTTTTCATAATATTACGTTCATAAGTACCAATTTCTCATAAACTTGCTACGATAAAAACAATGGAATACGTTGATACTCCACTTTCTGAAATCAAGGGAATACCGCCACGGTTTATACCCAAACTTAAAAAACTCAAAATTGTGAGCGCGCGAGATCTTTTGTTTTACATTCCAAACCGGTATGTGGATTTTTCACATATCTTAAAAATCTCCGAGCTTATTTCACAAAAAGAAGCGACCATCCATGGAACAGTTATAAAAATCAATTCGCGAAGAACGTGGCGAAGGAATATGTATCTTATGGAAGCGTATATGGAAGATGAATCGGGCGTGATACGCGCGACATGGTTTAATCAACCGTATATTAAAAACAATTTACCCGTCGGACGCGAAGCGAATTTTTCTGGGAAGCCGACACTTTCAAAAACCGGAGAATTATATCTATTGAATCCCACGTATGAGATTGCGCAAAAAGACACCGAAACAAAACACACCGCGCGCATCGTACCGATATATTCTGAAACAAAAGGACTTACCTCAAAAGGCATACGCTATCTCATATCAATACTTCTCAAAAAACAAATTTATATTTCTGAAACATTGCCAAAAAGTGTCTTGCAAAAAGAGCATTTACCAGATGTAGAAACAGCGATTAAAAACGCTCATTTTCCTGAAACATTAGCGTCGGCGCTTGTCTCAAAAAAACGATTTATTTTTGAAAAACTCTTTCTCCTCCAGCTTAAAAATATCCGTGAAAAAACGCGGCTTAAAACAGAAAGCGCTTTTGCCATTTCGTTTGATGCCGAACGTATAAAAGAACTTTTAAAAACACTTCCTTTTGAACTCACGTTTTCTCAAAAAAAATCACTTTTTGAAATTTTAAAAGACATTGAACATCCGAATCCGATGAACCGCCTCCTTCAGGGAGACGTCGGTTCTGGAAAAACGATTGTTGTGGCAATTACAGCTCTTGTGGGAGCGGAAAAATCCAGTATACAAACGGCATTTATGGCGCCAACTGAAATTCTCGCGCGTCAACATTACAAAACATTTCAAAAATTCTTCCCCTCGTTTGAGAAAGGAGTCGCGCTTCTTACCTCATCAGAAGCGCGCATTTTCTATGGAAAAGAACTTGAAACGAAAATAAAAAAAACATCTCTTGTTAGAGAAATTGAGAACGGAACTATATCCATCATTGTTGGCACACACGCGCTAATTCAAAAAGGCGTGAGGTTTAATCGTCTTGGACTTGTAATTATTGATGAACAACACCGTTTCGGCGTTAAACAGCGAGCAATGTTACTCCGCAATGCGAATAACACAAATAAAGACGACAATTTACATAGATTTATTCCGCATCTGTTAAGTATGTCAGCCACACCTATCCCCCGCACATTGAATCTCGCTATTTTTGGCGACTTAGATGTTTCCATTATCAATGAGCTTCCCAAAAACAGAAAACAGATTATTACAAAAGTTGTATCGCCCGAAAAGCGATATGAAGCATATGAGTTTATACGAAAACAGATGCAATCCGAACGACAGGTATTTGTGGTGTGTCCGCGGATAGAAAAACAAATAACGAACAACGAAGAACTAACAACCGAAGAATTGGGAATGCTTGAAATAAAATCAGTGAAGGAAGAATATGAGAAGCTTTCAAAGAAAATTTTTCCCGAATTCAAAATTTCTATGCTCCATGGAAAAATCCCGTCAAAAGAAAAGGAAATAATTATGTCTGATTTTTCACATGGAAAAATAAATCTTATTGTTTCCACATCTGTAATTGAGGTCGGCGTGGATATGCCAAATGCCTCCATTATGATGATTGAGGGAGCCGAACGATTCGGACTCGCGCAACTTTATCAGTTTAGAGGTCGTGTTGGACGCGGAGAACATCAATCATATTGTTTTCTTTTTACCGACTCGCGCTCGCAAGAAACAAAAAAACGATTGCTCTCAATTGTTGAGGCAAAAAACGGATTTGAGCTTGCCGAAAAAGATCTTGCCATAAGAGGCCCGGGAGAATTTTTAGGAGAAGCGCAGACGGGAATGCCCGACTATGTTATGCAAGCGCTCCAAAATCCCGAATTGTTACAAAATGCCCGCAAACGCGCGCAAGAATTGCTATCAGAAAATATTGAACTTACAAAATATCCAGAACTTTTGCGGGAACTTTCGTTTTTTGAAAAACAGATACATTTAGAGTAAAATTCCGTTTAATATTTTGGTCTTCGCTTAGTTATCTAATTATCGCGTTAAATTTATCTTCCAACACCTTTTGAATTTTATCTATTTCTTTATCAACCTCTTCTCTTTTAAGCGTGCGATCATCCGAACGGAACATAATCCTGAATGTTAAATTCTGTTCGTTGAATAATTTATCCTCTTTATATTCGTCTATCAAATCAACATCATCTATAAAACGGATATCGGTTTCCGCTATCGCGTCCATCACCTCGCCTATAAGAATATTGTCATCAACGACAATGGAAATATCTCTCATAATTGACGGAAATTTTGGCGGTGGCAAATAATCTTTTTTATTTCGCGTATATAACGCGAGAATATTTATATTAAGTTCCGCCACGCTCATACTCCGTTTGTTTTCCGACGTATCGCATTTTTGAATATTTCCAAGTTCGTTTTTTTCAATCGTTATATTTAGTTTTTTTGTGTTGTTTTTATCTTTAATAAATACATAATCAACAATTCCTAACTCATCCATCAAACGCGATATAATCCCCTTCAACTCAAAAAATGTCTCTTTCTCTTTATGGTTGATAACAATACCAATACTGGCGCTTTCGTTTATTTCTTCTCCAATTTTTTTAAAAATGTTTCCTATTTCAAATATTTTTACAGAATTAAAAAATTTTTTGTTTTCTTCAGCCGCGTTCATAAGCCCGCTATCAAGAGACGGCCGTAAAACATTTTGATCTAAACTTATTGGATTTTGAAGCTCAACAAGTTCATTGCTCATACCGTGTTTTTCTTTTGAAATAAACGAGTTTGTATAAACTTCATCAATGCCAAGCGCTGTTAGTATTTTCCTAATTTTGTCTTTTATTATAATGCTTTTTTGTGTTTCTGACGGTTTTAGCGGAACAATCGGAGCGTATGACGGAAGATTTTCATATCCAACCATACGCGCAATTTCTTCAATAATATCTTCGCGCGTTTTAATATCGGTTCTTAAATTTGGAACTTCCCATTTACCGGACGTTAGTTTTTTAAAACCGAGTCCAACCAATATATCAGACGCTTGTTTTTCCGTTATTTTAGACCCGAGCATTTTATTACACAGATTAATATCAAACTTCAAAACAATTTTATCCATTAATTTTGGAGTTGAATCATAAAAATACACGGGAATTGTTTTATATTCTTTTTTTAAAATATACGCGACGCGCTCCATTCCAAAAAGAGAAAGATGAATACTTGTATCGTGAGAGAATCGTACGGACGCGTCGGTTACAATCCTCAGGAACTTTGATGTTTTATAAATTGATACGGAATCAAAAATAGCCGATTCCACAATAATTCTTTTTGTGTCTTTGCTTATCTCGGCGCGCTTTCCTCCTTTTATGCCCGCTATCGCGAGCGGACCACTATTATCCGCGATAACAAGCGCGTCTGGCGTTAATTCAAACGTATTGCCGTCTATGGTTATTATTGATTCTCCTTTTCTCGCGCGTCTTATAATAATTTCCGGTTTTCCATTTTTACCTTTTGCTAATTTATCATAATCAAACGCGTGAAGCGGCTGACCAATTTCAAGCATCGCGTAATTCATCGTATCAACAATGTTGTTTATTGGACGAAGTCCGCATTCTTTAATTGTTTTTTGCATCCATAATGGAGATGGTTTTATAACAATACCGTCAAAAAACCACGCCGTATAACGAGGGCAAAGTTTTTTATCTTCCACTTGAACAGAAAACTTTTCGGATTTTGAAGATTTTCCTCCAATTATTTCAAGTTTTTTGAGGGGTTTTCCGAAAATGGCCGACGCTTCTTTCGCGATACCATAATGCGAAGCGCAATCAGAATATCTGTTCGGCGGAAGCGAAATTTCAATCGTGTCATCGGAAATATCTTCCGCTTCAAACGAGCGCGTAGTGAGCGCGTCAATAAGCGCCGTCTTGCTTTTAATCCATGGCGCGAATGATTTTATAAGTGAGTAGGAAAATTTCATATTAGTTTATAAACTACATCAAAATTGTTTTGTAAGTCGTACGTCTCCTGAATAAAAAAGCCGTATATCCGGAATGTTGTATTTTATCATCGCAAGCCGATCAAGCCCCATACCAAACGCAAATCCCTGAACCCGATCCGGATTATAACGAACCGCGTCAAATACATTTCTGTGCACCATACCGGCTCCCATCACTTCAAGCCATTTCCCTTTTCCAATTCTGATATCAACTTCAAGCCCCGGCTCAACAAAGGGAAAATAACTTGGTCTGTATCTAAATTCAATCTTTTCTCCGTCAGAGGCGAATCCATCTTCGGCGGAAAAAAATTTCTTAAAAAATTCCTCAACAACAAACTTGAAATTCGCAAGATTAATATCCTCCCCCACCATTAATCCCTCCACCTGATAAAAGTTCGTCTCATGCGACGCGTCTGTTGCCTCATAACGGAATACGCGGCCCGGCACGATAATTTGAAATGGCGGATTGCGCGTCTCCATATATCTAATCTGCATCGGACTCGTGTGGGTACGCATCAACAATTTTTGGTTTTTGGTTTTTGGTTTTTTAATTTCGGATTTATTTGGAAATTGGAAATTGGAAATTGGAAATTGCTGGTTGTTTTTCAACCAGAAAGTATCCCACATATCTCGCGCCGGATGTTCTGCCGGAATATTAAGCGCGTCAAAGTTGTAATATTCTGTCTCAATCTCTGGTCCCTCAACAACTGAAAAATTCATTGAAGAGAAGATTCTTCTTACTTCTTTATCAATGATTGAGAGCGGATGCGTATTTCCACGTGAAATTTTGTGTCCGGGTCGCGTTACATCAATACGAAATTTTGCCTCGCGCTCTTGTTTTTTTAGTTCTTTCTCTTTTGCATTAAACAACTCCTCAAGTTCATCTCTTAACTCGTTTGCTGTTGCGCCTATTTTTTTCTTTTCTTCAATTGATAGATCTTTAAGCGATTTCAAAACTTCCGTGAGTCCCCCTTTTCTCCCCATTACAGCAACGCGGATATTCTGAAGCTCCTCTGTGGTTTTTGCGCTTGAGACGTTTTCAATCGCTTTCTTTTTTATTTCTTCAAGATTCATAAGAATGATGTAATTATAAGTCATTAATTAAAATAAATGAAGTACAAAATTAGGATTGTATAAGTTCAGAAACATATGAGACTTTTCTGTAGGTCTAAAAGTTATGCAACAATATAATAAACAAAGGGTATCTTGAGTATTATTCGTTTATATAACGATGCGCTACGCTTTCGTGATATGATTACCACAAAAGCCGAAGAGCGCGTTTGCATTTTTTTGTTTTGGAAAAAGTATGGGAATAAAGCAATCAAAGAAGCATTCAAGATTTCCAGAGCCACACTTTTCAGATGGCAAAAACTCTTGACGAAGGAAGTGGAAAGCTGGAAGCTTTAAATCCTAGAAATACCGCTCTCAAAACAAAAAGAATCCGTATTATTCCAAAAGAAGTGGAAAATCTGATCTTCAAAGAGCATTACCAGAAAACCGCATTGGTCTTTTGAGCTTATTGCTCATTTGAGGTATATTGTGAGTACATTATCAGAAGAAAAGTCTCAAATGTGCTGGACCAGTACAAGAACTTGAAATAATTATCTCACTTCTGTTATACTCATTGCGCGGGGAAGAGTAACGGTTGCTCGCAAGGCCCATAACCTTGAGGTAGTGGGTTCAATTCCCACCCCCGCAACATAATAATAAAACGTCCCGCCTTTAGGTGGGTGTTTTATTATTTTTGTTTGTGGGAATTGAAGCCGACGCTCACGCTCGCCGATGCGAGATGAAGTGAGCGCGGCAGGTTTCGATTAATTAACTAACAACTTACAACATACAACTTACAACAGAAAAAATAAGACAAAAAGTGGGAATTGAAGGTAGCTTTTGCGTCACGTCGGAAAAAAAGTTTTCGTTTACAATATAGGATTTTTGATTTATGCTATGAAACAATAAGATAATTTCAAAAAGGCTATGTAGTTCAATGGTTAGAACGTCGCCCTCATAAAGCGGATACACAGGTTCGATTCCTGTCATAGCCACCATAATCTGACTTTTTTCAATTTGCGCGTTCCTTGTTTGTCCAAGAGCGGAGCGATTGGTTACAAACAGCAATGCCGAAATAAATTTCGGCCGCCAGATTTCTTTTTCTCTTAATGAAAAGAGTATTTTTCTGTGGTGGTGCGAGCTTGTCGAGCGGTGGCGGGGCTGGCTTCCTTGGTCTGGTTTCGTTCAGCAGTTTTTGATAAAATAGATTCGAGGGGTGCTGTGAGATCATACCGGAACAAAATTAATTTTATATGCGTGTAACATTACTCATTAAAGAATCATATCTTGAGACAATCCGAAATAGCATCAACTCACATATGTTCAAAACACTTTGGGCAAATGTTGACGGCAAAAAAGAGGATATAATTGATAATGGAAGACGTTCGTGCGGTGTATTTACTTCTGGGATTCTTATTTGGTTTGGGCTTATACATAAACGACACGCGACCATTTCCGGAACACTAAAAGATATGAAAAATTCAGAATGGTTTGAAATCTTCGAACCAAAAATCGGCTGTGTGCTCCATTGGGAAAAACAAAATGGAAACGGTGAAAGCAATGAACATATAGGATTTTATATGGGAGATGACACGGCAATAAGTACGAGCACAACAGAAAGAACTCCTATTGAGCATCATTGGACGTATGGCGTAGAAAACAATAAGCCAAAACGTAAAGTTATTAAAATGTATTGGCACCCAAAACTTGATTTGTAAGTTGCGGAACTCTTCAAAATTGATACAATAACGATGTTTTTATGTAAATCAGAGCATAGAAAGCGGTGGTAGCTCAGCTGGTTAGAGCGCTGCCCTGTCACGGCAGAGGTCGAGGGTTCAAGTCCCTTCCACCGCGCAAACAAATACGTCAAATGGCGTATTTTTGTGTGGTGGATAATCAAAGACACCTGCGTGTCTTTAATTAGGGACTTGAACAGCGGAGCGATGTTACGCCAGCGGGCGGAACCGCGAGCTGGCGCCTAGACAAAGACGAGCGGCAGCGAGTCTTTAGTCGGAGGCAAGTCCCTTCCACCGCGCAAACAAATACGTCAAATGGCGTATTTTTGTGTGGTGGATAATCAAAGACACCTGCGTGTCTTTAATTAGGGACTTGAACAGCGGAGCGATGTTACGCCAGCGGGCGGAACCGCGAGCTGGCGCCTAGACAAAGACGAGCGGCAGCGAGTCTTTAGTCGGAGGCAAGTCCCTTCCACCGCGCTAAAAACAAAAAAACAGGCAACAGATACCAAAGACATTGTATAATAAATATATGAGTGAAGTCATCGTGCGTTCTGATGGAACTCTTTTGTGGAATAATAAACAATTTCATTGCGCCTTAGGAAAAAACGGCGTAACGCAAAATAAAAAAGAGGGCGATTTAACAACTCCGATTGGTTGTTTTCATTTACGAAAAATCCTCTATAGAAAGGATAGAATTTCAAGACCAAAAACATTCCTTCCCGTTTCAGAGATTAAGCCAAATGATGGGTGGTGTGATGATGTGAACAGCAAAGAATTTTATAATAGACAAATCAAGATTCCTTCTCATTTAAGTTATGAAAATTTATGGCGAGAAGATGAGGTTTATAATCTTATTATAATTTTGGGATATAATGATAATCCTCCTATTTTAGGAAAAGGGAGCGCTATTTTTATGCATATCGCGCGTAAAAATTATTCACCAACGGCTGGTTGTATAGCGCTATCTTTGAAAGATCTATTACTGCTATTACAGGAATGGAAACGAGATACTCAAATCAATATTAAAAAAAACATCAAAAAACTTTAAGAATTAACAAAAAAATGTTATTCTCTTTCGTATAACATTCCCAACGAGAGAATATCCGGTTCATGAAAATGTTTACCAATGAGCTGAAATGCGACAGGAAGCTCTTTCCTGTCAAGTGGATATCTTTTTATTGGAATTGAAATTGCGGGAAGTCCCGCAAGATTTGCCGGAATTGTAAAAACATCTGAAAGATACATTGAGAGCGGATCTATAGTTTTCTCCCCTATCTTGAATGCTGTTTCTGGCGTTACGGGCGTAAAAATTATATCAACGCCATTTTCAAATGATTTTTTAAAATCATCTATTATAAGACGACGCACCTTTTGCGCTTTTGTGTAATACGCGTCATAATATCCTGACGAAAGTACAAATGTTCCCAAAAGAATTCTTCGTTTCGTTTCCGTCCCAAATCCGATTCCTCTCGTTTCAATATATACATCTTTAAGCGTTTTTATATTTTCCTTCGCGCGCCCATATCGCACACCATCAAAACGGGCAAGGTTTGTACTTACCTCGGCGGGCATAATAATGTAGTAACACGAAAGAGCGTATTTTGTATGCGGCAAACTAATTTCCTTAAACGCAATTCCAATCCTTTTAAATTTTTCCATCGCGCTTTCCACCCCTTTCTTTACCTCATCGCTTAGTCCACCCGCAAAATATTCCTTTGGAACGCCTACTGTCAGCTTTTTCGCTTTCTCAAAATTGAGATTTAAAAAATCTTCATCATATTCCCTATCAACACTCGTGGCATCATACGAATCCTTTCCACGAATCGCGTCAAAAAGAATTGCCGCGTCTTCAACGGTCTTTGTAATCGGCCCTATTTGATCCAAACTTGACGCCATATCAATAAGTCCAAAACGCGATACCGCGCCGTATGTCGGCTTTAATCCGACAACGCCGCACAATGCCGCCGGTTGTCTGATTGATCCTCCCGTGTCTGACCCAAGAGCCGCGAGCGCGCAATTTCCCGCAACCGCGGCCGCGCTTCCTCCTGACGATCCTCCTGGGACACGGGACGTGTCATATGGATTTTTGGTTGTGTGAAATGCCGAATTTTCAGTTGACGACCCCATCGCGAATTCATCCATATTTGTTTTCCCCAAGAACACCGCTTTATGGGTTTTAAGTTTTCTTATAATTGTCGCGTCATAAGAAGCGACATAATTCTCTAAAATTTTTGAACCCGCGGTTGTTTTCGTTCCTTCAAGAACCAAGTTGTCTTTTAACGCAATTGGCGCGCCGGCGATTGGTGAAAGCGCCTCGTTCCTTTTTATTGCTTCATCAACTAATTTTGCTTCCTCCATGGCGCCTTTTTCAAAAACAGCGAGATAAGCGCCAATAGATTTATCATTTTCTTTGATATTATTCAAAAACGCGCGCGTAACTTCTTCGGCGGAAAATTCTTTTTCTTGCAAACTTTTTCCAAGCGACGCAATTGTAAGATTTTGTATATTCATACAGTTATTCAAAAACTGGTGGCACTTTTAAGAACCCGTTTTTGCTTTCTGGAAACTGTCGCGTTGATTTTTCAGAAGAAAATTCACTCCCCGCTGGTTCATCTTCGCGAAATACATTTTTATTTTCCGTGCCCCCAATTACAGGCGCTACATTTTCCGTATCAACCTCCTTAAGTTCCGCAAAATACGTTAAAATACCCCCAAGATCGCGAGTAAGTTTATCTGTCTCTGATTTATCCAATTTAATACGGACCAAATCCGCGAGTCGTTCTACCTCTTCTTGTGAAATCATAGATTTTTTTAATTAGACCTGTTATTTAATAATTTTCGTCAGATCCATTATAACAACTTAACTAAGAAGCTCAAGGAATTCGGCCTCATTTACTATTTTTATTCCCAATTTTTTAGCCATCCCATATTTTGCTCCGGGATTTTCTCCAGCAACGACAAAGTCGGTATTTGGGGAAACTGATTCCGAAATTTCTCCACCTAATTCGCGAATCTTTGCTTTTGCCTCATCGCGAGAAAGTGATGAAATGGTACCGGTAAGAACGAACGTTTTTGACGCAATTTTTGCGTTCTTTTTTTGCGTCGCGCGGGCGTTTGATATTTTTATCCCAACCCGTCCAAGTTTTTCCACAAATTTTATGTTTCGCGTCATATGAAACCATGTATATATACTTTCCGCGACTTTGGGACCAATATCCGAAACTTTTTCTAAGTCATCACGCGTCAGATTTTTGTATCGTTTCGCAAGTACTTCCAAAGAATTGTCTCTCTCTCTAAGCGGAAAATGTTTTGCGAGAGCGATAGATGTTTCTTCGCCAATTTGTAGAATACCAAGACCAAAGAGAAATTTATGAAGCGGAATTTCTTTTTTAGATGCCAACTCTTTTACAATATTTTCAGCAGATTTTTCTCCAAAGCGATTCAAGACGGCAATATCGTCTTTTTGGAGCGTAAAGAGATCGGCGGCATCGGCAATAAGACCCGCGTCAAGAAACGCGTCTATAATTTTCGGGCCAAGACCACGTATATCAAACGCCGTGCGAGAAACAAAGTGATATATATTTTCTCTGTGTCGCGCGCCACATAACGGACTGGAACATTTATAAAGCGCTCCTTCTTTTTTAATTTTTGATCCGTCAATCGGACAATAATCTGGCATAACAAACTCTTTTTCTTTTCCAACGCGTAAATTTGTAATGACTCTCGTGATTTTTGGAATCACATCTCCCGCTCTTGTAACCACAACCGTATCACCTATGCGAATTCCTAAACGTTGTATCTCATTGTAATTGTGAAGCGTCGCGCGCGATACACGCGTTCCTCCCACATTTACCGGCACAAGTTCCGCGACCGGAGTAAGTACGCCGGTGCGTCCAACCTGAATCGTAATATTTTTGAGTATCGTCGTTTTTTCGCGAGGAATGAATTTATAAGCAATCGCGGCTCTCGGCGCTTTGCCAATAATGCCCGCGCTTTCAAAATATTTATTGTTATTTATGATAATAACCGTTCCATCAATTTCATATTCAAGCTGTTCCCGATGCGTTTCCCAATAATCGCGAAACGCGAATACTTCATCTATTCCATTCACTCGTTTATTATGTTTGTTTGTCTTAAATCCATATGCTTCTAAAAGAATGTGCTCTTCCTCGTGTGTTTTTTGCCCAATATCCGTTACTATAGCGTACTGAAATGAATCAAGTTTGCGTGAAGCGGTAATTTTTGGATCAAGTTGGCGAATAGATCCGGCCGCGACATTTCTCGGGTTTGCGTATAATTTTTCTTCTTTCTTTTTTTGTTCAATATTAATGCGATTAAATTCTTCTTTCGTAAGAAAAATCTCCCCACGAACAACGAGGTGGCGCGGCGCGGTTTCAAAACGCGATGGATCACGTTCTAAAACTCTAAGATTCTTTTTTACCCTCTCTTCAGATAAAATTTTGAGCGGTATCGCGCTAATTGTTTTCAAATTTTGTGTTACATCCTCCCCAACCAAACCGTTTCCGCGTGTTATTCCTTTCACAAAAATTCCATTCTGATATATAAGTTCAATTGCAAGACCATCAATTTTAAGCTCGCAATAAAAATCGGAAAAAAGATTATCAGGAATACCGCTCGGAAGTTTTGTAAAATAATTTTTAAGACGTAAAAACCATTTTTCCACATCATCCCTTGAAAACGCGTCATTTAGAGATATCATTGGTTTTTCATGATAAACTTTTTGAAATTTTTCAAGCGGAATTCCACCAACGCGTTCAGTTGGAGAGTTTGGTATTTTAAATTTCGGAAACTGACGCTCAATACTTATGAGTTCGCGCGCAAGCGAATCGTAAGTCGCGTCAGAAATAAGTTCTTCGTCAAGCGTATGATACGCGTGGTTGGCGCGTTTAATTTCATCACGCAATTTTTTTATACGTATTCGCGCTTCTTTTAAATTCATAGTCGGACGGGGATTTTATTCACTGTTATTATACAAGAAAAAAGAAAATAGACATGCCGCCTGATATATAGCGGCGTTAATTAAACAGACCAAAAAGATTTAAATACCAGCCGGTAATAGCTACTCCAAAAAAAATTACGGCAAAACATCCGAGGATAAAAATCGGACCAAAAGGAACTTTGTCTTTCATAGCGCGGGCGCCTGAAAAAACAAGATACGCGCCCAATATTCCCCCAAAAATAAATGAGAGAATAACGGCAAGCAAACTATCGGGCCATCCAAGAAGGAGTCCCGCGACAAACGCAAGTTTTACATCGCCAAACCCCATCCCTCTTCCCTTGCTTAAAATATTCAATACCAAAAAAAACGTTCCGGAAACAATCGCCGCAAAAAGATGATTTATTACCACATTCTGCGATAGTGAAAACAATAAAGAATACTGCTTTAAAAAAGAGGCGGAAAAAAGAGGTAAATCATTTATATGAAAGGAGATTATTCCAATAACAAAAATCGCTATAATCCCAATAGCGCCATTTAACTCATCCGGAATAATATAATGCTTGAGATCAATAAGAGATATAAGCGTAAACACGAGAAGCGCCGCAATCCATAAAAAAACTAAAACATAATACCACAGCGGAACTCCTAAATCTACGAATGCACGCGTTGATACGCCCCAAAGATTATTTAGAAAGAGAGGCATCCATGCGACAATCGCGCCTGATAAAAATTCAACAATTGGATATTGAAATGTTAATTTTGTTTTGCATAATCTACATTTCCCTCTTTGTATAAAAAAACTTAAAAGAGGGATAAGTTCATGCCACGCGAGTGTTTTTCCGCACTTAACGCAGTGAGATCTTCCCCCGATGCTTGCGTATCCAAAAACACTTTTCTCCGGATTGTACCGGAGAGACAAAACATTCATAAAACTTCCCAGCGCCATACCAATAATAAAAAGCGATCCAAAAAAAATTATTTCCATACGCGCTTTTAATTCTTACAAATCATTCCAAACGGCTCATCGGTTACAAACGCAGACTTCCCGCCTGACTCAAGGCAGTAATATTGGATTTCTAAATTCGGTTCCTGTCCGACTTTAGTATTCAATTTTGAATACATTATATAAGATATCGCGTTTTTTGAAGAACTTTTGTAAATAACAAGATCTCCTCCTTGAAGCAGAATATCATCGGTAAGCGCCTTTAGGTCGGAATTCTGTATCTCGCCCACAGCCGGCACGTTCTCAAGCGCGTCATATGTTCCGTTATACATCGTTTCAGCAAGCGAACGCACTTGATTTACCTGCTGTATAATGCGCGCGTCTTTCGCTTTCTCGCGCGCGGGACCTAACGCGGTCAAAATTACAGACGATAAAATACCGACAATGCCGACAACAACAAGCATCTCTATGAGGGTGAATCCTCCTAAGTTTTGTGAGACAAAAGTTTGGCGGGTAAACCCTGTTAGAGAATGCTCATATATGATTCGTGGTGAGTGATTCATTTTCCAATGTTTTATGGACAAACACCGATGGCCGCCTCAGCAGTTCCTGTTTTACCATTGCTATCCGAGCAATATGTTCCAGTACTCGCGAGAAGCGAAGAAAACGCGACACTATTTGACACCACGCTTATCTTTAGTTGTCCACCCTGGTTTGTAACATCGGTGTATAAATTACCAAATCCAAAAGTTTTATTAGTAAAAGCAGTTGCAGCGGCTGCGTAATGACTTGTGTTATTTGAATCATATAACGTCTCCGCGATAATGAGCGACTGCTTTATAGAACTAATAATTCTTGTGTCTTTTGCTTTGTTTCTTGCTGGACCAAGCGCGGATAAAACGGTTGCTGAAAGGATACCAACAATAGCAACCACGACGAGCATTTCAATAAGTGTAAACCCTTTCGATGAATTCGGAACATTGCTTTTTTTATTTTTTATATTCATAATTTTCTTATTTTTATTTTCGACCTTGTTTTTATGGAATAAGTATACCATATTCACGCTTAAAATGTCTGCGTTAAACTGTACATAGGCAGAAGAATTGAGGCGAATAGTATCGCGACAAGTCCCCCAATAACAACCATAAGAATCGGCTGAATAAGTTCAACGAGATTTGAGACCTTATCTTCAACTTGTCTTCTATAATAATCGCTTATTTTTGATAGAAGCCCTTCTAGCCGTCCGGTAGATTCTCCCACGGCAATTAGCTGCGAAATCAACGGAGGAAAATAAGGAGCATCTTTAAGCGCGCGGGAAAGCAATTCTCCCTTTCTGATTTTCTGCGCCGATTCATGCAAAATTTCCTCATATACCGAATTTCCTATAGTGTGCGATGAAATCTCAACCGCCTGAGGGATAGTAAGCCCTCCTTGTATCAAGACACGCGCTGATTCGGCAAACCGAGAAAGATAAAGATACTGAAAAAGTTTTCCAAAAATGGGCAATCGCAGTATCATGTCGTCATAAACAACTTTTCCTTCTTTGCTTTTTATATAGTCAATGAAAAGAATAACGAGAGCGATTACCGCGATAAGAACCGCGACCCACCAATTTAAAATAAAGTTTCCAGTTCCAATCAAAACCTTGGTGAAAAATGGAAGCTCCACTTTTGCTTCAGAAAATATTGGCGTAATCTGCGGAAGCACCATCGTAACCATAACCATCACCACTATGAAAAAAAGTCCAATGACAAACGCGGGGTAGATAAGCGCGTTTCTCACTTTTCCGATGAGTATTGATTGTTTCTCAAGATAATCCGCGAGAAAGTCCAAAATTTCGCTTAAGCGGCCAGTCACCTCCGCCGAACGAACCATATTTACATAAAATTCGGAGAACACTCCGGGATGGCGGCCAAGCGCTTGGGAAAGAGAAAATCCTGATTCAACATCTCCCACAATTTCAGATATAACCTGTTTCAAAACTGGCTTTGTCGTCTGCGCGTACAAATTACGCAAACTATCGCCAAGCGGTACTTGAGATGATAAAAGTGTCGCGAACTGACGCGTAAAAATCATCAAGTCCGACGTTTTTGTTCTTTCAAAAAAATCGGAAATGCGTTTATACCACGTATCGCCTTTTATTTCCTCTACGCTCAAAACAAAAACCGAATGGCTTAATAGAATATTCACCGCTGCCCCGCGTGATTCCGCTTCTACCGTACCAACTTGCAATTCACCGTCTTTTGTCCGCGCTTTGTAATTAAACTTCATAAAATTAACATACGACTAACGACCTAATACAAACTTCCCTATATTATATATTATATCACCTTGAATTACGAAATGGCTTTTGAGTTATTTCTTTAGACAATTTTAGACGAGACGAAGAGAAAATCTTGAGGCATATACGGCGTATACGCTGAAAGATAGAACCCATCTAAAAGATACTTCCAGTCGCGATATGAGTCAATTTAGACAAGCGCAAGAAACGACGACGAATGTGTATCCTGTGTGATACAGAGAGGAGGAGTGACGAAGCGATGGACTAAATTGACCATATCCCAAAGGGTTCTTGATATTTTCCAGTTCCACCGCGTTGCTCGTCGTCTGTGTGGCGCTATGGCCACACATTCCTCCTTGCTCCTTGCGGATACTGGAAAATATCTTAGAACGCGACAGGAAATTATCTTTTAGATGGGTTCCGCAAAGTCGCAGTCAAAATTGTTAAGAAAGAGCTAAAATCGCATTTCGTAATTCAAGGTATATCAGATAAAAATATTTCATGGAGGAAATGTATTTTATGTTCTTTCAAGAAGAATACGG
>Ga0265296_1003073_pt1 | contig 15989 bp, 13 predicted proteins | sample MunlanPumphouse1_FD_189073 | JGI IMG/M metagenome (GOLD analysis project Ga0265296, IMG submission 189073) | Groundwater microbial communities from a municipal landfill in Southern Ontario, Canada - Pumphouse #1 | ecosystem: Environmental > Aquatic > Deep subsurface > Groundwater | place... | reverse complement strand
TGGTCTGACCTTGATGGTTACTATCAAAAGATTTGGGGTTATACACAATCTTTGGAGGATCCCCAATGTCTGCTCCCTTGTAACCTTCTTCCCAAGTCCAGAGAGGTTGATTGGTGTCCAGATCAAAATCTTCATGAGTCTGTTTGTAGGCAAGAAGGAATTGTTTGAGGGTTTCTCGCAGAGCATCAAGACTCATGCCAAAGGGAACGAGAAGAAGTTTGGTAAAGCCTTGATCACGTTTGGTTTCAAGTTTCTCTCGTTGTTCGTAGAGTCTTTGAGTGATTTGTTCCAAGATGGGAATGGGATATTCCTTACCATCAATACCTGTGATCGCGCTGTCCTTGAGAATCCCTACACGTTCGAGAAGAGCAACTTGGACAGTATATTGTTCAGTGAGGTTATAGAGTCTGTCCGCATATTCCAGAACTTCGGAGGTTTCTTCTTTGAACGGTTCTCTGTTGGTCACCAAATATTCCAAATGTTGAAATAACAAAACCGCTTCTGCCATTCGCTCAGGAGAAATCTTTTTGGAAGTGAGTTCTGCTCCGAAGGCTTCTTTACTTCTCAACGTCTCGACGGGGATATCAAACTCTTTGCAAAATGCGAGAATGCCACCGCGCAGTTCATCAAAGTGCGTGCGGTATTGCTCGGGAAGAGTATCACGAACAGAAGAGGTATCTAAAAACGCTTCGGAAAGAGATTCCCGGCTTTGAGAAGAAGGACAAGATAATTCTGGAGATGATGAAGGAGAAAAGGAAGACATAAAATCAAATGATTACCGAGGAACGGATGCCAACGTCCCAGTCTTGTACACCGGGATCAAGCACGATTAAAACCGCCTGCCGACTGGCACTGTTCCAGTATGCCGTGGGCACATCAACAAAAGAAGGAAGAAAAGCTCCTATAAGGCAGGCCGTATTGTCTGTGATATTTTCACCGTCCAAAGATTTTCCTGTTTCAGTTAGGTGAGTCATCAAAGCGATAATCCAATCTTCAGGAGTCATTCCAGATTCACCATGATAAGGAGAGTCTGGATCATCTTGGGCTTCTTGAAGGGTGGAAAGATATTTTGTGGGGGTTTGGTGAGTCTCAAAATCAGGACGAGGATTCTCTTCTCCATGATTCTTTCCTTTCCCTTTTGTTGGAATCCCGCGAAAACCCAAGGAATAAGAATCTGTAGGGTCTGAGGGTTGAAAAAGATGGACCCTCCAGCCTGGAAAGGAGGAATCTGTGTTTGGTGTTTGTTCTTCAAGGACATCAAGCTTGGTCTTGCCTTGATGATCATCTTTATCAAAAGACTTGGGGAAGTAGATAATCTTTGGAATGTTTCCAAGAACAGCACCTTCATACTCTGGGTTGGTATAGAGAGGATCGTCAATATTTAAATCAAAATCAAGGTGATCTTTTTTATAAGTAAGAAGGAATTGTTTGAGAGTTTTACAAAGAGCATCCAGGCTCATGCCAAAGGGAACGAGAAGAAGCTTGGTAAAGCCTTGATCCTGTTTGGTGGAGAGTCCTCCTTCTTTGCGCTCAAAGAGACGCACTGCGATTTGTTCTAACGTTGGAATGGGATAACTCTTCCCATCAATGCCTGTGATTACTCCTTCTTTGAGAATACCCACTTGCTCAAGAAGATTTTTTTGAGCCGTGTATTGTTCGCCAAGGTGATAAAGTCGTTCTGCTTCTTCCAAATATTCTGGGTGAGTTTCCCTGAGAGGTTCTCTGCGAACAACAAGATGCTCAAGTTGTACAAAAAGAGAAACGACTTCTGCCATTCTCGCCGAAGGAATAGTTTTGGTAGCAAGTTGTTTCCCAAAGTCTTCTTTACTTCTGAGAGTCTCAATAGGAATCTTAAACTCATGACAGAAAGCGAGGATCCCGCTTCTCAGTTCATCAAAGTGCGTGCGGTGTTGTTCCGGAAGAGAATCTCGGGTACGAGAAGAAGAATCTAAAAACGCTTCGGAAAAAGACTCACCGCTTTGAGGAGAATGAGGTGTTTCGGATTGATGAGGAAAAAGAGACATATGTCTTCTCATGGTAATACAAAAGAAGTGGGGTGGCCACTTCTAGTATCTATTTTTAGGACTTACGCGTTTGGATGCAGAACGAGGAAAAACCGACGTGTCCCTCGAAGTCCCGTCAGACGGGACGAAGTGGGAGGATTTTCGCGAGACGTATGAGACATACGTTGAGCGAAAAACGTAGGTTTTGACAAAGTTATGCGCCAAACACGTATGTCCTATTTGTTATAATTCAACGCTGCTGTTTTCTCCAATCACCATACGGTGACCGGATCGCGGATGGGTGCCTTGGACATCAATCACTTGCGCGTTTTTTCCGATGATACTGTCGATGATCCGACGTCGGGTATCAATGAAGACATTGGGAAAGACAATGGAATGTTCCACCTCGGATCGCACAATATGCGTGTTGTCTCCGATCGACGTATAGGGACCGATATAAGATCCTTCAATGTGACAATGATTTCCAATCACCACAGGACCGCGAATCAAACAGTCGGAATCGATAATCGTATTGGTGCCGATTTTTACCGATCCTTGCACTTGCGCTTCAATGGGCACCTCACTTTCAATGACATAATGATCTTTCGGTAAATCGTCTTTGATAAGAGCGTTTCCCTCAAGGAGTGCCTCCGGTGTCCCCGTATCTTTCCACCATCCGGTGATCTCCTCATACCCCACGCGTCCGTGATCGATAAACCAAGTATTGATGTCGGTAATCTCATACTCCCCGCGAGCAGACGGTTGGATATTCTGATACGCCTCAAAAAAACGTTCGTTATAAAAATAGATTCCCGTCACGGCAAAATCAGACGGGGGTTGCACGGGTTTTTCGATCACCCGTTTGAGCGTGCCATCCTCGCGAAACTCCGGCACGCCGAATCGTTGCGGATCTTTGACACGAGAAAAGGCTAACAGACAATCCAGATCCTCACGCAAAAATCGTTCCACAAACGGTCGCAGACTTCCCAAAATAATATTGTCTCCCAAAAAGAAAAGAAACTTATCACCTTTGAGATGTTCCTGCGCATTGGCAACCACGTGAGCTATGCCGCGCGCCCCACCCTCTTGTTCCAAATACGTGATCTGTGCCCCCCATGCTTCTCCATCCCCAAAGGCCTGGCGCATGACATCAAGCTCACCGGGATTGACATTGATGTAAATATCCTTGATTCCCGCTTCCACAATCTTTGTGATGACATGCCAAAGCATGGGCTTGTTGGCAAGCGGAATCAAGTGTTTATTCATGGTCCACGTGATGGGGCGCAGGCGCGTGGCCCGTCCTCCGGCCGCGATAAGTGCTTTCATAGGTTCTAAAACAAAGGTTACTCAACCCTCCCAAAAGCGTCAAACAAAAAATCTATCCGCAACACCCCCCGCAACAACCTTCTCCACAACCGCATTCCTTGCAAGAACATCCTTTTTGTTTGCGGGCATATTTTTCCATGGTGTCCCGCAGAGCTTCCCTCATGGGTCGCATGGTAATGCCGATCTGCCCCAATCGCTCGGAAGCCAAAAAATTATTGGATCGTCCTTTCTTTGCCAGTCCGCGTGCCACGAGTTCCTCATTGTTGATCCAGTGACAGGTATGCGTCGGATCGATAATCTCCTCATACATTTTCAAAATCTCTTGATGACGAATGGTACCGGGATTGGTCACATGAAAAATGCCCTCCCCTTTCTTTTCCATGAGCTGACGAAAAACATTGATCATATCCTCGACAATCGTCACACTGTTTTCCACATCAATCACTTCTTTGTAGCTTGCCAATTTATCAATAAGATTCCCGGGGTTGGGTTCGTTATCAAGCGGCATACGAATGCGAGCGATCCCGACATTCTTTAGTGTGGTGAGAGCGAGATCTGCCGCATACTTGGATCGTGAATACACAACACTCGGATTGGCAGGATCATTCTCACGCCACATCTTATCGGGATGCGGAGAATCTCCGTAATACACGCAACCGGATCCGATGTGGAGAAAGTACACCCCTTCTTGCTGACAGGCATCAGCCATGAGAAGTGGCAAAACGGTATTTCCGCGAATCGTTTCAAGTGCATGATCCTCACACCAATCCACATTGGGTTTTCCTTTCACACCTGCCGCATTAAAAACCGCATCGGGTTTATGGACACGAATCTCCGCAAGTGCATCTTCCACGGTAAGCACATGAACGGGAGAAATCACCACCTCGTGTCCTTCTTTTGTCCAATTCTCCGCGCATCGTGTGCCGAGATATCCGGCACCAAAAATCAAAATTTTCATAAGAATATAAATAAATGGCCTTCACAAAAATTTCTAATTCCTAATTTCTAATGAAGGATTGAGATATTTATTTTAAAAATAGCCGATAGGCTCCATCATTAGAAATTGGATATTGGAAATTAGAAATTATTCTAGATTAACGTGTGACATATTGTTTTTCATAATACTCTTGATACGCTCCCGAACGCACTCCCGCCACCCAATCCTGGTGAGACAAAAACCAATCCACCGTTTTCTTTAATCCCGTATCGAGATCCATAAGCGGTTCCCAACCCAACTCCCTTTGCGCTTTGGAATAATCAATCGCATACCGACGGTCGTGTCCGGGGCGATCCTTCACATACTCAATCGCACTTTCATCACGCTCGAGAAGAACAATCAATTTTTTCACAAGATCAATGTTCGCAATCTCACTGTCCTTTCCGCCCAAACAATAGGTCTCCCCTATCCGCCCTTTTTCCAAAATCACGTCAATCCCCCGACAATGATCCTCCGCGTGAATCCAATCTCGGCGATAAAGACCGTCTCCATAGACCGGAACTTTTTTCCCTTCGAGCAAATTGCAGATCGCAAGAGGAATAAACTTTTCGGGAAAATGATAGGGGCCGTAGTTATTTGAACAATTCGAAATTGTGACCGGAAGATCATAGGTCGTGTGATAGGCTCGCACAAGATGATCCGAAGATGCCTTGGACGCGGAATAAGGACTGTGCGGATCATAAGGAGTTTTTTCCGTAAATAAAGGATCGGTAAAATTCAACGCGCCGAACACTTCATCGGTGGAGACATGATGAAAGCGTTTATTCCCCGCGTGGCGTGCGGCTTCCAAAAGCACTTGGGTCCCGAGAACATTGGTATGAATAAAATCACTGGCGTCGAGAATGGAACGATCCACGTGAGACTCGGCGGCAAAATGCACAAGGGCATCCACTTCTTGCACAAGAGGAAACACCATTTCTCGATCGCAAATATCGCCTTTGATAAAACGAATCTTGTCCATGACGGATGCCAAATTCGCCACGTTCCCCGCATAGGTGAGCTTGTCCAAAACGACCAGATGATCATCCGGATGATGGGCTAACCAATAATGAACGAAGTTGGAACCGATAAATCCGGCTCCGCCGGTCACAAGGATGGTCATAGATATTTTTTCTCACGAATAAGTTTTTCCACAAACGGTTTGGCAATGGTCCAAGCGGCCAATGTCATGCCGTCAAAAATTTCTTGATGGCGAATTTTTTCTTCCAACGCTTCTATCGATACAGGCACAACTTCTATGTGTTCGGTCTCATCGGAAACAAAATCCGCCGCCGTCAATTTCCAGGCAACAAACACATCACAGCGTTCTTTTACTAATCCGAGATTGGGACAGAAAAAACCGATGTGTTCCCAATGTTCCGCAGACTGGTTTGTTTCTTCCCCAAACTCACGTTGTTCATCGGGAAGCACACTCTGTGCCTTCCTTCCTCCACAGGGAAATTCCAATGTGGGATCTTTTGAAAGATAAACATACTGACGGATGAGAAAAATCTGTCCTTGTTCATCCACTCCCACAATCATCACAGATCCTGTCGTTTCCATGTAATGATATTCTCCCTTCACTCCGTTTGGTAACTCAAACTCATCGAGCTGATATTTCCACCAAGGATTTTGGTAGATCGTCTTTGAAGAACGTTGTTTCCAAGGTTGAATCATAATGACGCACGAATTTGTTCTGATAAAATCTTCAGATTGGGAGCATCCTTCATCTCTGCCCAAAGTTTATGCCCGTCATTGGGAAATCGCGGAATGACGTGGAGGTGGGTGTGAAAAATAAGTTGGCCCGCATCTGCTCCTACATTATACGTGAGATTGCAAGCCGATGATCCTACCGCCCGCATCACCGCCTTGCTGATCTTTACGGCGGCGTTCATCACCGCCTCGCGATCTTCCGCTCCCATTTCCAAAAAAGTCTCGGAGTGAGCTTTGGGCACAATCAACGTGTGGCCAAGACTCACGGGATGAATATCCAAAAAGGCAAAGACCTTCTCATCCTCATAAACTTTGTCGCTTGGAATATCCCCGGCAATGATGTTGCAAAAAAGACAATCAGACATAGAAAAAGAAAATAGATTTTTAAACTCTTACGACAAAACGCGTGCCCGTCACAATGTTCTTGGCAGGAAAAACACCCCTGCCAAGATTTACTTGGTGACTAAGGTCATTCCAAAACACACGTGGCACAGAAGAAAAAGAAGGAATGAAACCTCCTATGAGAAAAGACATGGATTCTGTGTCAGTCCCATCATCATCTAATGGTTTTCCCGTTTCTGTCAGATGTGTCATAAAAGCAAGAATCCAATCTTCCGGAGTCATGCCGGATTCTCCATAATAAGGAGAGATTGGATCACCTTTGGCTTCTTGAAGAATCTCAAGATATATTTTGGAGGATTGACCGGCCTCAATGTCAGGACGAGGAATAGTATATCCTCGCTTTGTCCCCTTCCCTTCTCTTGGGATAGGAGTAACGCCTTCAAGATTTGATGGCTGGAGAAGAAGAATATGCCAACCTACTCCCCCATCACCTTGAACCTGATCTCTATCATCTTGTTCTTCGAGGATTTTCGTCTTCGTTTTGCCTCCATGATTGTTTATGTTCTCTCTATCAAACAATTGAGGGTCATAAAAAAGTTTTGGAGCATTTCCAAGGTCGCCTCCTTCATAACCTTCTACCAAAGTGTAGAGAGGATCATCGATGTCCAGATCAAAGTCTGGGTGATTTGTTTTGTAGGAAAGAAGGAATTGTTTGAGAGTTCTGCAAAGAGTATCAAGACTCATGCCAAAGGGAACGAGGAGAAGTTTGGTGAAGCCTTGATCACGTTTGACAGAGAGTTCCTCCCGACGTTCATAAAGTCTTTGGGCGATTTGTTCCAATGTTGGAACAGAATATTCTTCACCGTCAATTCCCACGATCGCATTTCGTTCGTTGAGAATCCCCGCTTCTTTGAGAAGATTGAATTGGGATGCGTATTGTTCGGTAAGATGGTAGAGAGATTCAACTTCTTGAAGATATTCGGGGAGTTCTTTTTTGAGAGGCTCCCTGTTTGTGACCAGATGTTCAAGACGCTCAAAAAGAGAAACCGCTTCTTTCATCCTTTCTTGAGGAATTTTTTTGGAATTGAGTTCTACTCCGAAGACTTCTTTGTTTGAGAGAGCGGAAACAGGAATATCAAACTCATGGCAGAAAGCGAGAATGCTGCCTCGTAGTTCGTCAAAATGTGTGCGGTATTGTTCAGGAAGAGTGTCACGGACAGAGGAAGTATCTAAAAACGCTTCGGAAAGAGACTCTCCGTTTTTGGGAGGATGAGACGATTCTGAAGATGAAGGAGAAAAGAAAGGCATAAAATTAAATGATCACCGAGGTACGGACACCAAAGTACTCTTCCTGATTGTCCGGACCGCGCCAGTCCAAACACGCCTGCCGACTGGCACGTTCCCAACACGCGTACGAGACATAGACGGAAGAAGGGGAAAAAACTCCTGTAAGGTAGGCGATGTTATCTGTGTTGTTTTGATAATTATCTAGGGGTTCTCCTGTCTCATTAAGATGAGTCATAAAAGCAAGAATCCAGTCTTCGGGGGTAAGACCGAATTCTTGGAAGTAAGGAGAGTCTGGATCGTTCTGGGCTTGTTGAAGAAAAAAGAGATAGTCTTCGGGGGTTTTGTTGGCTTCGAGATCAGGACGAGGGTTTTCTTTTCCTTGGGTCTTTCCTTGGCCTTGTCGGGGAATGGAAACGAAACCTTTGGACTCTTGGCCAGCGGGATCAAAAGGTTGAAAGAGATGAACTTTCCAACCTGGAAAAGAAGAAGAGTCTTGGTTGTCCGTTTGTTCTTCAAGGATCTGTGTCTTGGTTTGACTTTGGTGATTTGAATCAAAAGACTGGGGGTTATAGACAATCTTTGGAGGATTTTTTGTGTCTACTCCTTTAAAACCTCCTCCCCAAGTATAGAGAAAATTGTTGGTATTCAGAACAAAAGCGGGGTGAGTTTGTTGGTAGAAAAGAAGGAATTGTTTGAAAGTCTCACAAAGAGTATCAAGGCTCATCCCAAAGGGAACCAAAAGAAGTTTTGTGAAACCCTGATCCCGCTTGGTTTTCAATTCCTCTCGACGTTCATAAAGTCTTTGGGCGATCTGTTCTAAATTTGGGATGGGATATTTGTTGCCATCAATACCGATAATGGCACCTTCTTTGAGAATCCCAACGCGTTCAAGGAGTTCTGCTTGAGCCGCGTATTGTTCTTTGAGGTTATAGAGACGGTCAGTGTATTCCAGAGCTTCAGAAATTTTTTCCCTGAAAGGTTCTTTGTTAGTGATCAAATGTTCAAGACGTTGAAAAAGGAAAACCGCTTGGGCCATGTGTTCTGGAGGAATCCTTTTGGAAGCGAGTTCTGCCCCAAAGGCTTCTTTGCTCTTCAGAGTCTCGACAGGAATATCAAACTCATGACAGAAAGCGAGGATCCCGCTTCGCAGTTCGTCAAAGTGAGCACGGTATTGATCCGGTAGAGTGTCACGGACAGAGGAAGTATCTAAAAACGCTTCGGAAAGAGACTCTCCGTTTTTGGGAGGATGAGACGATTCTGAAGATGAACGAAAAAGAGGCATAACAAAATGTTAAACGATCACCGAGGAACGGGCACCGAGACGCAAAACCCGAATACGAGGATCTTGCCTACCCAGCATCGCCTGCCGCGCGTCACGACACCAGTGTGCAAGGGGCACAAAGGCGGAACCGGCAATGGAAGGAAAAAAGGCTCCTGTAAGGTAAGTGATGCTTTGTGTTTTTGTAGGATCATCAAGATTATCTAGAGGTTTCCCTGTTTCCTCAAGGTGAATCATAAAGGCAAGGATCCAATCTTCCGGCGTCATTCCGAATTCTTGAAAGTAAGGAGAAGATGGATTGTCTTGGGCTTTTTGAAGAAGGGAAAGATAGTCTATGGAAGACTGACATGCTTCAAGGGAAGGACGGGGTGTTTTTTCTCCTTGGGTCTGTCCTTTACCTTTTCGGGGGACGAGAGCGATGCCTTTGGGAGTATTTTGTTTGAGGTCTTGAATGTTGGAGGGTTGAAAAAGATGGATGGTCCAACCGGGAAAAGAATTTGGAGTAACGGCTTGTTTTTCGAGAATCTCGATCTTAGTTTGACCTTGATGATTATGGGGATCAAAAGATTTGGGGTGATAAACCATCTTTGGAGGATCCTCTGTGTCTGCTCCTTTATACGCATCTTCCTGGGTGAAGAGAGGATCACGAGTATTCAAATAAAAGTCTGGATGAGTTTGTTCATAATCAAGAAGGAATTGTTTAAGAATTTCTTGAAGAGCATCAAGACTCATACCAAAGGGGACCAAAAGAAGTTTGATAAATCCTTGATCACGTTTGACAGAGAGTTCTGATTTACGTTCCAAAAGACGGGAAGCGATCTGTTCCAAGGTGGGAATGGGATATTCTTTGCCATCAATACCGAGGATGGCGTTCCGCTCATTGAGAATACCTGCCTCTTTGAGGAGATTGACTTGAAACGTGTATTGTTCACTCAAGTGATAAAGACGTTCCACTTCCCGAAGATGTTCAGGAAGTGTTTCTTTGAAAGGCTCTTTGTTTGTGAGTAAGTGTTCCAAACGTTCAAAGAGAAAGGCGGCTTCTGCTATTTTATCTGCAGGAATTCTTTTGGAAGTAAGTTGTTTTCCAAAGGCTTCTTTGTTTGAGAGAGTGGAGGTGGAAATACCAAACTCATGACAAAAAGCAAGAATACCACTTCGCAGTTCGTCAAAATGTGTGCGGTATTGTTCGGGCAGAGTGTTACGGGCAGAAGAGGTATTTAAAAACGCTTCGGAAAAAGAGACTGAAGAACCATGGACCCCTGCCTCCGCAGGGGTGGCGGAAGGTCGGTCACTTTCATGATGAGAATCTGAAGATGAACGAAAAAGAGACATAAAATATCAAACCCGTCGGATAAGGAAATAAAACAACCAAGGAACGAGGAGGCCAAAAAAGGTCAACCAAACGCGAGCGGTTCCAATCCCCTCCCCTCCATTCCAGCATAAAATCCCAACTAAAATCGAAAAAAAAGTGCAAACAGCATAGGAAAGCCAGGGTCGTTCCTTCACAGAGGATACCCCCTGCGCCCACCACGCGCCAGAAAAAATACCCACAAGCAAAAAAAGATGGACCGAAAGATAGCGCGAGACAAATCCGGGTCGAAGCGCATCCAAAATCCAAAACACCACATAGCTTGTGAGACTTGTGAAAAATAAGGTGCGCGCAAGAACGACGCTTGCGGAAGTGGGTTTATGGAAAAACATAAGATCGCACGGCTTCCCAAAAAGAAGCCCAGGTTAAAGAAGGTCGCATCCACGTCATCTTGATTTTTCCCACTTCCATCGATCCCTCTTGTTCATTGATCCCCGGAAGAGAAAACGCAAACTTCCACGCCCCTTGTTCTTTGGCAAGAATGGAGGCATCAAATGTCACCTTCGCCACCCACCAATTTCCTTCCTGCCTTGGAGAAACATACTCTGCCAAAACATAATCGACCCCGGACGTTTCCAAATCTATCTGGGCCGTGAGAGGAACGGGGTCGGGTTGAAAAAATGTTTGAGCCGACATAGCGATATATCCATCGCTTTGTATATCCATGTCTCCCAAGGGAACGGAAAGGACAACAAGCCCGGGCTGAACAATTTTTTGTGTCACGGTTTCAAAAGGAGTGGTGATGGAAACGGTTTGTCCCCCAACCTGAATCTCTTGGACTCCTTCCGCATGGCGCGTCTCAAAAGAAAACTGTTTGCCATTGGTGATCAGCTGTACCCCCAAAGCCGTTTCTCGATACCCCACTTCATCGGCTAAAAACAACGAGCGCACAAATACCCATTTCTGCTGCGGGGTCGTGACGGAACGGAAAAAAATATCTCGCCCCACATTAAGTTCGATTTTGTAGACATCTTCGGGCAGATCCGCCGCCTCTATCATGATCGTCTGGAGGGAAGAAGGAAACGCGGTTGCATCGCTCACTCCATCATCGCCTTGTCGCGCTTCCGCAACCACTTGCCCCAAAGAATTGAATACAAGAATCTGGAGAGGATCACTTCCCTCTTCCCGATTCATATCCATGTAGGAAAAAGAAAAAGAAAGCGTCTCATTTTTTACATAGGTCTTGATCGTGTGATGCCCGCGAAAACTTATGGCTGTTGCTTGATACAAAGAAGACGGAGTATACGACACAGGATGATACGGAACAGACCAATCCTCATGATAGGTCGCTACTTTTTCTACAGGAGGCGGAGAAGCAAAAAAATCTTCTATAGATGGATACGTGGGATCGCGTTGCAACAGCAGATGATTTCCTTCTTGAATACGCGTCCAAGACGATTGATCAAGGAGAAGATTTTGCAGAGGATAGAGATCAAAAGCTTCATTTTCGGAAGAAGCAAAACCGCCGAATTCCACCATGGGAACCATCGTGTTTTTAAACCAAATCTCGGCCGTCACCGTGTCAAAGGAGCGATGAGGGTGCGCAAAAAAATAAACCGGATCTCCTGTGAGTGTTTGTGCCATGTCCCCTTGCGCATCTTTTTCTGGAGAGGAAACACGTGACCCGGGTAAAAGCTCATCCAAAAAAGGAGAAGAGACCCCTACGTTTTTTTCCACAACAAATGTTCCCGAAGGAACAAACTCTTGCCACACTAACCAAGCTCCCAGAACAAAGGGAGCCAAGATGATCAATCTTTGGATGATGCGAAAAAAGATACGCATGACTAGAGAGGATAAAAGTGATAAAGGGATTCTTCTTCAAATGTTTCCACTCGTTCTATTTGCAACCCGCGTTCTTTGAGCTTGCGGGTATTCAAATATTCCATGTCCATTTCCGGTAAGGTGATCCCGTAATAATACACCGGGCCATGGAGGATCAACTGAGGAAGCAAATCATAGGTCGCATCACTGCGAAGCGGATAGAGGACATGACGATAAGGAAAGAAAATTTTATCCGCACGATCGACAACAATCACGGCCTCGGGATCCGTAACGGTCAGAACATACTCCCGCACTTCTTGATCTGCTTTTCCTGTAGCCGCAACGGAAAAAAGTCCGTCATCCCCCGCAAAAAAGACGACAAAGATATTGAAAATCGCACACAAAGTGATCAGGACGACCACGGTCGCTTTTTTAAGCCAGCCTGTGATGGCATGACGGGCAAACCAATCGATGAACAAGGCGGCCAGAGGAGTACTCAACACAAAGATCGGCAACCAATAACGGATATACGAATTGGCAATCGTGACTTGAGAAGGATCGGGATTGTCGTGAAATGTCCAACTGCCGTAAAGGAGGATGAGCCACGCACTGACAAAAAAACAAATCAAGCCATAGGCAGCATACCGTTGCCGACGTTCCGGAGAACGATGTTGACGGGGAAAAAAGAGAAGGAGGTATCCGCCCGCGCTAAGCAAGGTGAGCCACCAAAATAATTGCACGCCATATTGCCATCCTTGTTCTGCAACGCTCCACAGGTGAAGACCGAAAGGAAAAATCCACGTAAGCGGAGGCGTGGTGCTAAACCTCTCCCACCAAGAAAGCGTTGCTGTCACCTGTTCCACGACAGAGGTTGATGATTCTCCGATTGTATATCCTGTTGCTAACCAATCTCCATAGGTCGCGTGTTGAAAAAAAAGAAGAGGGACAAGACCAAAGAATATCCATCCCGCGACAAGAGCGGCCATATCTTTCCATCTCCACGCATGACGATAGGCGATCGCTAAAATCCCCAACATCCCCATCACCCACAAGAGTTCGCTGGGACGGACAAAAAAAGCCAGTCCCAAAAATACTCCTCCGCAAAAAAAATCTGTCATGGGAGAAGAGAGGAACGCAAATTTTGTGTGACGCAGACACGCAAAGATTCTTTCTCGACAAGGCCTCACCACCAAAAACAATCCTGCAAAAATAAGCAGGCTCACAAACAACACGTTGGGCATGAGACTGCGGGCGCTGTAATACCACCACGCGGGTTGGATGGCCAAAAGAAGGGCGCTGTAAAACGCGATCGTCTGATCAAATATTTTTCGTACCATCACAAACCACGCCAAAACGGCGACAAGAGCGATGCAAGGAGTGATCCACACAAGCCAAAAGGAACCCAACAGTTTGATCACCCATCCGTATAAAACGGGAAGTCCCAAAAATCCTCCGGGCATCAAACGGCCGTCTTGTGAAACCACACTGCGAGGATGAATCAAATCGTCAAACGTCGCCGAGACGCTGTCGAAAGAAAAGACGTGCCCCGTGGTCGCAAAAGTTTCGGCAAAAAAAGCATTGGCCGTTTCATCGGGCGAGACGTACATGCCTTGATGGCGAAGAAAAATTCCCGTTCCCAAAAACGCGATCAAAAGAAACGCTCCGATCCACATGGCTTCTTTTTTTTGTGAAAACAGTGGACGCATAAAAAAATTAAATCACCACGGAAAAACGAGCGCCGATATCCTCTGTCTGATCGTTGTCGACGAGACCGCCTCCGTAGAGTGATGCCTGCATATCAGACCAACACGCACATGGTTTATACGTGGAAGCGGTAAAAAGAACTCCCAAAAGATAAGAACCTCTCTCTGTTCCGTTTTGGTAGTTATCAAGAGGTTGTCCTGTTTCCTCGAGGTCAACCATACACGCAAGCATCCAATCTTCAGGAGTCAATCCGGATTCGTGGAAGTAAGGAGAGTTTGGATTATCTTTTGCTTCTTGAAGAAGAAAAAAATATTCTTTGAGAGTCTTATTTGCTTCAATATCAGGACGGGGACTTTCTTGTCCGTTGATCTCTCCTTGTCCTTCTTTTGGAATATGAGCAAACCCTTTGGAATCGGGATCCGTGGGATCAGAGGGTTGCAAAAGATGCACTCTCCAACCCGGAAAGGAGGAAGGATTTGTCGCTTGATCTCCAAGAATCCAGGACTTTGTTCGTGCCTGATAATGCACTTCATTAAAACGCTGGGGGTTATACATAAGTTTTGGATCGTCCCCTGTGTCTCCTTCCATATAGTCATCCCAAGTCCAGAGAGGACGGTCGATTTTCAGATCAAAAGAAAGATGAGCTCTTTGGTAAGAAAGGAGGAATTGTTCAAATATTTTTCGAAGAGCATCAAGACTCATCCCAAAAGGAACAAAAAGAAGCTTGGTGAATCCTTGATCGCGTTTTATGGAGAGTTCTTTTTCTTGTTCAAAAAGACGTGAAGCGATTTGTTCCAAGGTGGGAACGGGATACTCATGATCATCGATCCCCACAATCGCATTGCGCTCATTGAGAATCCCCACTTCTTTCAGGAGATGATATTGAAAGGCATATTGTTCCCGAAGATGATAGTGTTGTTCAATGGACTCGATAGAATCCTTCTCCTCTTTGAGAGGTTCTCCATGGATGACCAGATGTTCAAGTTGTGCAAAAAGCAAAACAGCTTGTGACATTCTCTCTGCGGGAATCTTTTTGGAAGTGAGTTGTTTTCCAAAGTCTTCTTTACTTCTGAGAGTCTCGACGGGAATACCAAACTCTTTGCAGAAAGCAAGGATACTGCTTCGCAGTTCATCAAAGTGAGCGCGATATTGTTCGGGAAGAGCATCACGAACAGAAGCAGTATCTAAAAACGCTTCGGAAAAAGAGTCTCCACTTTGGGAAGGATGATGAGAATCTGGAGATGAATGAGGAAAGGGGGACATAAGATTATTCTATCTGTCTTATTTGTCGTAGAATAGCCCATCATGGCATGGGTGACTTTTCGCCGAAAAAAATTGTTCCGAGATGTTCGATGAGTCATCACCTTAGAGGCGGCCTGACATCAAACGTAGATGACAAAAGACAAGGGTTAAAGAATGGATTTATCCCCAACGTAGCCCGAAGGGCGAAGTGGGACAAGGACTAAGTATCAAGGTTTTGAACTATCACCGAGGAACGGACACCGAAGTTCCCATCGCGAAAGCGAGGATCGAACCTGCTCAGGCTCGCCCGCCGATCGCCGCGACCCCAGCACGCGCAAGGCCCAAAGGCGGAGGAGTTAATGGATAAAAAGAAAGCTCCTGTAAGGTAAGTGATGCTTTCTTTAATGCTCCCGTAGTCATCAAGCGGTTTCCTTGTTTCCTCAAGATGAGTCATAAAGGCAAGGATCCAATCTTCAGGAGTAAGTCCGGATTCTTGAAAGTAAGGAGAGTCAGGATCCTCTTGGGCTTTCTGAAGGATGGAGAGATAGTCATTGGGAGACTTTCCTGCTTCAAGAGAAGGACGGGAAGTTTCTTTTCCATGAGTTGTTCCTTCCCCTTCTCGGGGAATAGAAGCGAACCCTTTGGACTCTTGGTTGGTGGGGTCGGAGGGTTGAAAAAAATGGACTTTCCACCCTGGGAAGGAGAGGCCTGGATTGTCTACTTGTGCTTTGAGGATCTCGAGCTTGGTCTGACCTTGGTGGTTATTATCAAAAGATTTGGGGTTATACACAATCTTTGGAGGATCCCCAATGTCTGCTCCCTTGTAACCTTCTTTCCAAGTGTAGAGAGGATCATTGATATCCAGATCAAAATCTTCATGAGTCTGTTTGTAGGCAAGAAGGAATTGTTTGAGGGTTTCTCGCAGAGCATCAAGACTCATCCCAAAGGGGACGAGAAGAAGTTTGGTAAAGCCTTGGTCACGTTTGT
>Ga0265296_1003072_pt1 | contig 15993 bp, 18 predicted proteins | sample MunlanPumphouse1_FD_189073 | JGI IMG/M metagenome (GOLD analysis project Ga0265296, IMG submission 189073) | Groundwater microbial communities from a municipal landfill in Southern Ontario, Canada - Pumphouse #1 | ecosystem: Environmental > Aquatic > Deep subsurface > Groundwater | place... | reverse complement strand
CTCATTCATCTTGCACACAAATAAAAATTTAGTACTTTTGTTCCTTAATTGCAATGGTCTCGTGGCCGAGTGGCTAGGCAGCGGTCTGCAAAACCGCGTACAGCGGTTCGAATCCGCTCGAGACCTCCCAGAGGGTGTATCATGTAAAATCATCCGTTCTAAATGTTCTAAAAATCAGCACTTTAAACAAAAATGAAACAACATTCAAAGTGCTGATTTTTGCTTATTTAACCTGATTGTAGTGACACGTGTAATGACACAAAACAACCATGAAGCGCTCATCATCGAAAATAATACTCAGAGCAAACCACACTAATAAAGATGGTACCCAGGGCGTGTATCTGAAATTTATCACAAACAGGAAGACTCATTTGATTTCACTGGATATTTTCACCACTTTGGATCATTGGGATGCAAATAAAATTAGATTGAAAGCAACGGCTTATAATTCTGTTGATAATAATTCTATTATAGAAGGTGCCGAGGGTAAAGCAAAGAAGATCATCAGGGAGTATAGATTACAGGGGAAAGCGCTGACATTCCAGCAATTTCGCAGGAACTTCCATGATGATTATTATGGCAGCCTGTCTTTTTATGATCATTGCGAAAAGCAAATCAAATTAAAGTCTCCGGGTGTTGCTAAGGGCACGGCCAATAATTATAATTTTCAATTGAATAAGCTTAGGGAATTCAGAAAGGACGTGACCTTCAATGAAATTGATAACACTTTCCTGAAGGAGTATGAGAATTTCTTGATCAATACCAGGAAGAATAACCGCAACACGGTTATTAAGTCGAAGGTGTTTATCAAAACAATGCTGAATGAGGCAAAGAAGGATGGATTAATTACGGTCCATATTTTCGATAATACTTCTATCAGCAGGATATCCGGCAATCGCACTTTCCTGGTCATGGAGGAGCTCAGGCATTTACATGATTATTATGATTCAAATAAGCTTCCTGCTAATAAGAACAATGTCCTCAGATACTTTCTCTTTGCCTGTTATACAGGTCTCAGGTATCAGGACATGAAGAGTCTTTCCTTTAAGCACATTCATGATCGCTCCTGGATAGAGTTGATCATGCATAAAACGAATGAGGTAGTCAGAATCCCGATCATCGAGGCGGCCTCCAGGTTGCTGCCGAAGGATCCCGGCCGTCTTCCAAGCATGAAGGTGTTTAAGGTCCTGGCCGATCAGCCAACAAACAGGTATCTAAAGGATATTTCCAGGGAGGCAGAGATCAATAAGAAATTGTCATTCCATTGTGCCAGGCATACATTTGCCACGATTGCGCTTGATTGTGGTATGGGTATAGAGACTGTCAGTAAGATATTGGGGCATTTAGAAATTAAAACGACTCAAATTTATGCACATATCCGCGATGGCAAAAAGGCAGAAGAGATGAAAAAGTTTGACCAGGCATTCAAGCGGGAAAAGGAGAAATGAAATGGGCAGGTTGTATGAGACGATCAGCCCCGGGGGGCCCTTGGAAATTACCAGCGGATGATGAATTGCCAGGCGGTAATATTTTGTAATGGTTTGAGTGGCCAGCATATAACACAAAAACAATATACCGGTAATTACACAAACGCCACAGGGCGCCGCAGGATGTCTCGTGACTTAAAAGGGAATATATTCCCTTTTTAAACCCTTTTTTTGTTGATTTTCAATGATTTAATGTTTTTTTCGTTGCACTGGGTTGCCAAATGGTAATTCCGGGCGGTAACTTTTTCTTTTCAGATACTACCAAAGAGAAAAAGTCACCAAAAAGAAAACCCACTTTTTGCCAAAATACACACACCGGTTCTGAGAAATCCCGGCAAAGTTAACTGCATGAAAGATGTTTCTTTCTAAGGACTTCCGGAGGCACTTCTAATGAATCTTACCTCCTGCAGCTCGTTGAGTTCTTTCATCCAGGCTTCGCCCGGGTGACCCTAATCCTTGTTCTAAAATTTTCATATCAGTTGATGTCCTGGCCAAAATTTCTTAACCGGTGTGCCAGATGCCATCACAAGTCCCCAGGGCAGGGGCAAACACTATGACAAATCTCTTTACTTCTGATCTAGCTGAGATCCTGATTTCCTATCACAACAAGGTTAAGCCGTCTGAAATGCGTAAAGTTTCCTGTTCATCTGAATCTGCTGAAGTTTTACGTACTATCTGGAGTGACCGGATCGAGTATGTCGAGGAATTCATGATGATCTGCCTGAACCGGGCTAATAAGGTCCTTGGTTGGGCCCGTATCTCCTCCGGAGGCGTTTCCGGTACTGTAGCCGATCCAAAGGTTATCTTCCAGGTTGCGCTTAAGGCCAATGCATCAAATATCATCCTGTCACATAACCATCCTAGCGGCAATCTCCAGCCTAGCGAAGCCGATATCAGACTCACCCGCAAAGTTAAAGAGGCTGGATTGCTCCTGGATCTTCCGGTACTGGACCATATCATCCTCACTCCGGAGAGCTATTACTCCTTTGCTGATGAAGGAATGATGTAAATTAACCTGGCTGAGCTCCTGATCAGGCGCTCAGCCTCTTTTTTAATCACCTTATAAATTGAGAATTCTCAATTATTTAGGAAAAATAAACCTGCAAATGCAGGTTTTAAATACCGAGAATTCTCGGTTTATTCTTGAAAATAAACCTCCATTTGAAGGTATATAATGATGAAAAACGCGATTTCATGTTATTTAAAAACCTTTCAATTGGCTTTCGATTTATTAAAATATGCTTTCGATTGTTGGCCATGGCCGTGCTCTCGAGGAGCTGATCAGGATCCGGAGATCTCCGGATTCAAAATTCTACTTTCCCCTATTGATGCATGTTTTAAAAATCCTGATTTTTATAATCATGAAGCTTTCGTTTTTCTTTCTTTTGTAATTGAAATGAAAGCTATTTACCATATACCAGGAAGCAGGTCCTAAAAGCGAGAATTATAGCTTTTTTTTACAATAAGCCCGCTTGGGGTATTTCCGGAATATCCCTTTAAAACGGTAGAGCTCCTTGCGGAGTCTGTCCACGATCTTTGAATCCTCCGGCAGGTTATATTTTTCGATGAAAAGATATACCGAGTCATTGCGTCTCATGTCCTGCCGGAAGCATTCATCCATAAAATCTTCAAATGTTGCCCAGAAGATCATATTTACCCGCCGGCAGAATATGCGCTGAGCTTCCGGAGACAAGTAATTATACGACATGATATTGAGATCTTCAAAATACGGAATAATGATTTCCAGGTAATCACACGCCGGACCTTTGGGTAAATGCTTTATTGGTTGTTTTCTAAGGAGCAGGTGCAGCAGATCATTCAGCTTATCCTTTTTGGGAAAGAAGATCGGCGGCTCCTGGTTATATACAGATAATAGAAAAGCCTTCAGGTAAGGCTCCATTTGAATCTTTACGGTAAGTCGATCTTTTAGGTCTTTCATGCTCCGGATATCAGTTTGACAGAGCCTATGAGAAGCTGAAGGAGAGTGGAAACGTATATGGGAGATGATTATGGACCACAAATATAGAAAATATCACTTATCTCATCTAAAGCAGTGATTAATGGCCTGAAGATTCGGAGTTAATCATAAGATATTATCAAATACTTTGATCTGATCCCTCTTTTTAACCTCACTGACATGGGCATAGATCATCGTCTGGATGATGGAGGCATGTCCCAGGAGCTTCTGCAGCGTGGCCAGGTCGTGTGTTTTCTCCAGGAAGAGTGTAGCGAAGGTATGCCTGGCAGAATGGAAGGTTATATTTTTCGATATCTTAAGCAGCTTAACCACGTCTTTGAGGTACCGGTTGGTGACCTGATCACAGTATGTTTCAAAGACTTTCCCGTGGATCCGGAGAGGACCATCCTCCAGGAGGATTTTCTTGGCTGATTTACATAGTGGAATTGTAACAGTTTCATGGTCCGTATTCATTTTTTTCTTCGGAATAATGATGATCAGGTCATTGATGATATGTTCGTATGACAGTCTTTTAACATCACTGATCCGGAGGCCGGTCAGACAGGCAAACAGGAAATATCTCAGGGTTTTCTTTAAGTTTATTGGAGCCATTTCCCGGTAATATAGATCAACTATTTTCATGAGCTCATGCTCTTCCAGGTAAATGATCCTTCCTTTACCTTTCTTGATCTTAAAGCCTTCAAATGGATCCTCTTTTATGATTTTACTTCTTCTGGCCCGGTTGAGATATAGCCGGATTACCCGCATTTTCTTATTTATCGTGTTGACCTTATTTTTCTCTTTCAGCTTGAGAAATTTTTCAAATCGTTCCAGGAAGTTGATATCAATTTCTGAGAATGTGATTTTCTTTTGAAATTTCTCCAGACAGTTCAATATTGAATAGTGCATGGCCATCGTCGAAGAAGATAATATCCCTTTACGGTCCTTTATCTCTTTTCGCATCCATTCAGTAAAATCAAGGTATCGCGAAGGATTATTGAATTCAGCCCGTAGCAAATGAGGTGTGAGCTCCTGGGCCGACAATCGATATTTGATCAGGATATCATTCACCTGGGCACGTGCCTGTTCTATGATCAGGTTATAATCTGCAGCTTTGCTATGCCTGCTCCGGACGAGCTTATTCGTGTCATCCCAATAATCCTCATGGACATGCACTTCGGTAGGCAATACAATCCTCTTTCCTTTGATATACAATTGTAAGATGATATGCCTGGTATCGTCTTTTTTTTTGTAATCACTTCTTAATTGAGTTATTATATTATGCATTTTCCGCGTTTTTATTGAGTTTTAAAGGCCAGACAAAATTATCGAGATCAAAATCAAAATTGAATCCGTTTTCCTCCATAAATTCCTGTATCTCTTCAATTTTTAAGCTTTTATCAAAAGTGAGTTTAAAAATTTTATCATAGATCTCTTCTGTTGTCATTACTTCATCGGCATCCCTAATTGATTTTGCTGGAGAAAAGTGTTGTTTAAACACTTGCATTGCCCTTAAAAATTTTTCTTTCATATTTTATGACCTTTAAAAAAAGGGGAATTCCCCTTATTTATTATTCGAAATTAACTCCGGAGATTAACTTGTTTATGAAGCTCATCATAATCTTCCGAAACCTTATTGTGAGTTTCAATATAATCTCCGTCGGCAACCAGTTTGGCCCCGATTCCTTTGTCCAGTCTATCACTCAATCGTTCGATCTGACCTGAAAAGGTCCCCATTTGGGCCGTAAGTCCAGCAAGAATATTATTTAATTTATCAGGTGAGGATGGCTCCTTTAGAGTTCCTCCTGTTCCAGAGCCTGGATATTGTCCTGAAGCAAATTGTGGGAGTCTCCCCTCATGGACCGCACCGATAGCCTCAATTAAATGGGGAAAATTAACCTGCATATTTCGTGTAGTATAGGGATCGATGATGATCTCTGGTTTTTCTCCAACCAGGATAGCTGGAGAATTAACCAGACCGGTCCCCGGTGAATCCAATACCCCGGCGCTGTATTTTTTACCGTCCTTATTGCCGATCACATCATATTTACCGGATTCAAATTGAGGAATAGGCGTTGATGCAATGGTAGCGATCTGAACGCCGCCCAATATACCCACCAGGATGGCCAGCGCTATACCCAGCCAGATGGGTTGCGTTGCCAAGGCACTGACAATGGCAGCGGCCGTATTGACTATGGCGCTCATCAGGGCCATTTCCTTCTCCCGCTTGGCTTGTTTTATGGCCAGCTCTTTTTTCTTTTTATCAAGCTCTGCATCTAATTTGGCGACACCCTTATGATATTGATCCTGGCTGATGATCCCACGATCAAGCTGATTTTGGAGGAACTGCTTTTTCTGATCTGTGCTGGCCTGGAAATTCATCAGATCCTGCTGTTCCTGTTTGTTTTTTATATCATAATATTCTCCCCAGACATTGGCAATGGCTTCTACGAGATCTATAGTATCCTGGAGGGATAAGTTTGCGTTTTCTATGTTAGTAGCAATATCCGTCCATTGCTGATTTGTCATCCCGAAAATGTCTACATTGGTAGCCTTTTTGCCTAGACTAGTACCTTCGCTACCACCTTCCCCTAAGTCTGGATTCTGAAGAGCTGAAAGATCAATGCCTAATTCAGATAGCAGTAATTTAAGAGCTTCGATTTTAAGCCTGAGCTGTGCCAGCTGTTCATCGCTCAGAAGTTTTTCATCAATCCCGCCTAATAATTCTTTATCAAGCGTAGCTTGCAGTTGTACCAGTAAAGAACCTAGAAAACGCTGCTGGCGTTCAATTTCCAGTTCCTCGAATTTCCTTTTAGCTTCCGACTTGGCTTTTTCATCATTACCAAGGGCGGCCAATTCATTATTATGGGCAATTTGTCTGTTAACCGTTATCCGGTCAAAGAGTTCCTTTTGTTTTAATATATCGTCATTATAAGCCTGGTCATTTATTTTAAGGATATTGGCGTTATGCTGCTGTTCGAGAATGTAGTAAGCCTCGAGATATTTACCGGTGAGATCCTCTTTCTTCTTTCCGAAAATACCGGCATTTTTAAGTCTTTCTTGATATGCGATTTCTTCCTGTTCAATGAGTGATTTTGATTCTATGATCAGTTGCAACCTGAAAGCATCCTGTTTATCAAGAAGTTCTTGTAACTTTTTATCAACTTCAGGGGTATACCCGCCCCCTTTATTATCTGTAGGAGCTGTAGGAGAAGCTCCGGCAACCGGTGGTGCAGATGTCCCCATGATGCGGTTATACATCTCTTGGTAAATGGCGAATTCATCATCAAACGCCTTTTGCGCATCAAGTCTCTGCTTATCAGCCTCCAGCATTAATTCATAAGCATCATTCATGCTATAAAGATCAGTCAGACCGGTGCTTAGTCCCATATTGAACTGAATACCGTATTCATTGAGCTGCTTGAATTTGTCACCAATGCTGGAGCTGCTGGCCAGTACATCGCTCATGGCATCAGCCAGTGGGGAACCGGCTGCCCTTACCCTGTCAACCACTTTTGCCATGGCCGATTCCAGGACCATGGTTTGTTTGACGGCTTGAATATCTTTATCCGATAGAGTATCGGCTAATTCATTCTTTTTTTCTCCGAGTTTCTGGAGCGAGATCTTCCGGATCATCTCCTCATTGTATTTCCGGAGATTTAACTGCAACTGAGAATAATTTAGATTTTCCTGTTCCAGTCCTTCAAGAATGCCCGGCTGCATGCTTTTAAGCTCCTCCCATATTTTCTTCTTACGTTCCCCTTCAGTATTGGCATTCGATAATTCAATGACCAGGGCATTGATTTTGATCCGTTCTTCATCCATCGTTCTGGATACAGGAATCTCTACCCATTTAGCAAAATAGCCGACTATGTTCTCAAGAGCGTTATTAATACCGGAATTAACAAATGTTGCCCTCAATGCCCTGCCGATCTTCTCCACATTACCGGCCAGGTTATTGTTCTTGACATTGTATTCTTCAGTAAGAGAAGTTCCCTTCTCCAGGGATTCATTGGAGATGTCCTGGTACTTTCTTACCAGGTCGATATTGCCTGCCAGGGCGGCCAGGATTTGTACCGATCTGGCTCCATCCAGTCCAAGGCCATCAAGCTTGGTGGCCATAACAGCAAGGCCGGCATTGTTGCCGTTCAAGCCATTCAATACCGCAAGGAGCGCTTCATTTGCATCAGTATTAAGAAGATTATAAAAATCACCCGCGCTCATTTTTGCCAGGTCGGCATAAGTTTTAACGTCTTTAAACATGTTGACGATAATCTTATTCAGGGTAGTGGATGAAATTTCAGAAGTCTGTCCCATTTCATCCAGGGCTGCAGCATAACCGATCACATCCTGAACAGAAATACCAGCCTGTGAGCTTACGCCGGCCAGTCGTTTGGTCAAATCAATCAGATAACCGGCTTCCGACTGACCGCTGGCTGCAACCTGGTTGAGAGCAGATCCTACCATAAGCATTGACTGACGGAAGTCAACGCCATACTTTTCAGCAACTTTATAGACGTTGGTCAGTTTACCGACCTCCCTGATGGCTTCTTCAGCATTACCGCCCAGCTCATCGCCCAATGCAATCTTGATCTGGTTAGCCACTTCCACGAAACCCATAATGTCTTTCTTACCTTTCATGCCCAGACGGCCGGCTTCTTCTGCCAAGGCAAGCAGTTCTTTTCGTGGTGTCCTGGTATTGAAATTCTTGAATTCAGAATAAAGCTCACGGACCTCATTTTTAGTCAGGCCGGTCGTCTTCATCACATCGGCCATGGAATCACTAAGCTCTACATTTCCCTGGATGAAAGCCTTGATCGAGAATACCACGCCGGTGAGGGTTGCGATGCCGGCAGAAAGGATGGCAAAATATTTATTGAATCCCTGGGCCGCTCCGCTAAGCCATGACTGCTGTGTCTTCATGGCCATTTGAGATTCAATCTTTACTTTTGATATCGCTGCATTAACCCGCTTTAAGCTTCCTATCTTTTCATTAAGGGCTGCCACTTCTTCCTTGGTATTCCTGTGAGAGGCTTTTATCTCGATATTAAGCTGTCGTTGTGCCCGGGTGAGCTCATTCAGGCTGCTACCATTGAGGTTTTTTAAAACCTGTGTAACGGCATCGGTCGAAGTCTTAAGACCTTTCATCTGACCATTAACCAGCTTAAGCTCTTTCTCTTTTTGCCGAAAGCCTCCCAAGTCATTGTTCGCTCCCAGTTTAACCAGCTCTGAGCGAAGCTCTCTGGCCCGTGTCTCGAGTTTCTTAAGCTCCTCTCCGGCCATCGAACCGTCCAGATCGACTATTGCTCTCGCTATTTCATTCTGTGCCATGGTAAGTTATTTTCAAATTTTTGTCAATATATTTGTCAATTATTTCTCTTTATACAACTTCTGACCTGGTCCCCGGGTACCTGCATAGGCTGTATAGCCGATGCAGATCCGGATTATCTGCCGACAGATTTCTTCTTTTCAACTTTTATTTTTCCCGTGCCGGCCTCCATGCCCCTGAATTCTTCTCCAATGGCGTCGAGGTTTTCCATCATGCTTTTCTTGGGGTCCGTTACATTCTGAGTGCTCACCTCTACAGTTTCACCATTTCCTTCAGAGTCAAGTATTGACTGCATCAGGTTTTCGTCAAGGCTCTTTTTGGGATCATAGGAGTTTTCGGTTTGTATTTCTACGGGCCCGGTTCCATTGCCTGAAAATTCCAACGATATAGCATCGAGATTTTGCAGGAAAGTATTTTTCGAATCCGTGACATTTTTGTTCACATAAGGTTTTCCAGGCCCCTTGCCTATTCCACCTAATTCTAATGCTACAGCTTCCAAATTCTGCATGAACGTGAATTCGGGCTTTGTTACATTTTCGCCATAGTATTCAGGTCCTTTAACAATATTTTCAGCTGGATTTTTCGTCCTGATTTTTTCAGCCATTTGTTTAATATCGACTGTGACCAGGTCATCTTCTGATTCACTTTCAGAAGGGATCTTTTCGCTTCCAGGGATAATGGCTTTAGGTTCTTCTGAAATGGTAGAATCCATTCCATATAAACCTCTGATTCTTGAAAATAAATTTTTCATGGTTGATTGTTTTTAAGGTTATTTTTTCGTTTTTGAATTCACATGAAGCGGCAGTTCCTGCCGGACGTTCCTTTTGCTTGTATGTTGAGCTACGATATCCCTGAGGAGCTCACTCAGCTTGCCATCTCCCTTTTCATCCATCAAGCTTCGATATTCAGGATCCGGAAGCCTGAAGGAAATGGGCCGGATTAATTTTAATTCTCCAAAAAAAATTCTATTTGCCATGATGATTAATTTTTCGTCCAATGTAAAACTTGATATAGCTAAAAAAAAGGACTGATTCAGTAAAAATATAAAGTGTTAATAGTGTGATGTTTATATTTTCTTAACCAAAAAACAACTTTTAATAAATTCAAAAAGTAACTTACTCATCTTACTACTTACTACAAAATTCTCTTCTGATTAATATTCAAAATGTAGTAAGTAGTAAGATGTAGTAAGATTAAAAAATACATCTTACTACAACTAAAACGGTTCATCATCGGGGGTTTTAGAGGTTTGTAGTAAGGTAGTAAGAATATTTCCCGGAATCATTTTTAAATAATATATTTTTACTGGTGTAGAATAACCATCAATTCTATCACTTCCTTTTTGAAAGCCCAAAAGTGTTAAAGCTTTTCCCATCGTAATAATATTTGGCAAATACCTATTTAATGGAAATTTGGCTTCCAATTCCCTGATGATTTGAGAAGGAGTAAGCTTATAATCATAATTTTCTTTCGTGCCTGGTTGAAATATTTCCTGGATTAATTCCATCTCTATCGTTCTTTTCTGATGTTTTTTATTGCGCTCTTCATTTCTAATCAGATCTTCAGGTGTCAATATACATTCGAAATTTTTCTTCCATAAGGTATATGCCTGTGCCCATACCTGGTTGATATCAATTTTATTACTATATTCAAAGTCAAAGTGATCTACTTCAAAGCATATCCATCTTACAGAACCTGTTTCATCAGTTAAAAATTCCTCATTATTGGTACTGCCAAAAAAACTTGCTCTTCTTGGTGTTCTTATTGCCTTTTTTCCATATGGATGTCGAACTTTGACATAATCTTTTGAAAAAAAGGCTTTTAAATTATTAACCTCAACCTTAGAGAGCATAGCCAGGTCATCAATGTTAATGATGATATTTTCTGACAATGCAATCTGGCCATCCTTTTCAACATTTGAAACGTCTTCAGAAGAATAGTCTTTTAATACCGGTGGACAAAGGAACCTGATAAACCAGGATTTGCCAGTATGATGTTTGTACCCAACAATAATAAAGGCGTGTTTATTATAAAATTTTTCATCCAGCGCGCAGGCTACTGTTCTGACAAGCATTTTTTTAAAATGATAATTGAACTCCTGTTGATCTGCAGCTGATACATAATTTGCCAGGATATTTATATGATCCGGATCCGATTCATTCCAGGGAGTCAATGATTCAAAGTAGGTTTTGAAAGGGTTTATAACTGGTACAAAATCAGATTTAAGCATTGATATTAAATTGGTGAGGCTCATTTTAAACCTGTTATGCTGTAATTCACGGAATAAATTATTTTCATTCAGTGGCCCGAATTCCTTATCTCCCTTTTTTCTACATTCTACTTCATTGGAGACTTCATTATATTTGAGATCATAACTCTTCTGTATAAAATTTTCAACCTTAATAAATAATGGGATATCTTGAAGATTGGGTTTTATTAGATCAGATTTTTTTTCATTATTAACCTCAAATTCTACTTCATTCATGGACCGGCCGGCCCTGATCAGGTCGGAGATGTCCTTGATGTCTTCAGGAAGGATCCCCCGGTTGAAGCCAAAGTCTTCGTACATTTTCCGGCTTCCTTTTATGCCTGTAGCATCATTATCATATAGAACGATGATCTTCTGATATTGCTTCTTTAGCTTTTCAGCGATATTTGCCGGCATGGTCGCTGTTTCTGAATTGAGGGTAAACGCTTCTTTGCCCTGGCCTGTTAAAGTGAGAACATCCTTTTCACCTGCAGTTATAAACACTTCCTGGGATCCCTTGCAGAATTCAAGTCCAAAAAACCAGTTTTCCGGTTTTTTTCCTAACCACATGAATTTATTTTCTCCTTCTTTCCGGAGCGGCCGGTATACTTTATGTGTGTTTTTATTCAGCCGATAGCAGAAGATCGGATTTAGAGGTTCCGATGTTTCTTTGTGTTTTCCGATCACATATCCATCGACAGCCAGGACCTGGTATTTATTAAGGATCTCCGGAGTGATTTTATACTGATTCCAATATGCCAGTTCTGCTTCATTTAATGGCCTTGTAACGATGTCTTGAATCTTTTGTGCTGCAGCGCTTGGTTTATATTCTATCGCTTGGCCATTGCCTTTATATGCAGAATTTACACAGCTTCTTATTTCCTGGGTAGTAAAATCTTTGCTATGGAATCGATTTGAGATCTCGCTCAGAGCATTGTTCTTATCTACTCCTTTTTTATGGAGTTTTGAGGCCAGTGTAAAAACGAAGTTGTTCCGGTCTCCGGTTTGAAAGGATCCAACATCCTTAATGGTCCACTCGAGCTCTCGATCAAATACTTCTATGTTGTTCATCTTCCAGGTTATTTAATGTAAGAAAGCCCTTTCCTGAGAGCTTGTGACCATGCCCTCAGTACTCAGGCCTCCATGAGAAAGAAATCCTGGCATTTCCAGCTTCTGCTCAAGCTGTACTTTGCCAGGATCCTTATCAATTGAAAAAGCTATGTTTTCCGCGGAGCAGCGCATCTTATCTTGAATTCGTTTAAATATTTGACTCCGAAATAATTGGCAATAGTAACTTCCCGAGGAGGAAAAAAAAAGGACAAATGAAAACTTCCTTGATATTCGGGCATTTCAGAATGATCAATTTTTGTATTCCTGATTATTAGACTTTCTGAATTCGATTTCCTCGAGAAGTTCTTGATGAAGATCACAAAGGGCAACAATTCCCAAAGCTTCCATATCATTTAATTCCAGTTTTTTTGCAGTTCCTTGTAATTCAGTTACATGCTTTTTTATTAAAGTTGTGATCCCGTAACAGTAGGAAAACATTTCATCCATGGTAAAATGCTCTAGTTTCTTATCCCGGATATTCATGATTTTGTCTTTTGTGGTGAGGACTCTTCATTTTCCTGGGGGAAGGTTGATCCGGAGGGAAAAATTGCTTTTTTATCTGGTTTGTCAGCATTGATTCCTGCTTTCTTATGCAGATCATATGCCTGAGCCCAGACTAGATCCATGTCAATTGATAATGCATGCTGGATATCTATTTTTTCGACATCAATGACTTTAACTAGATCCGGATTTTTAAATCGATTCTCATCCAATGATATAGTACAACAGAGAATGGATGCTTTACGATAGTGGGTTCTCGTCTTATTTTCATAGGGAATTCGCATATTAAAGGTCGAATTTTCAATCATCCATTCAACCAATTTCATGCTATCCGTATTGATCATAAAGCAATCAATCAATACTTCTTTGCCCATATTATAATTATTACCACTGTAGGCAGTCAAAAAGGAGGATGATTGCAAAGGTTCGGGGCAAAGCAATTTTAACCAATCCCTTTTCCAGTCTTCAAACAATAATGGATTGCACTTAAAACAAATACAAATAGGATTGATTGATCTACTTTTTATCCAGGGTGCTATAGAATCTGCTAACCATTTGGACAGAGAATTATACAGGTCCCCCGGATCTCCTACTTCAAGGGTATCACAAAGTTTCTGAATGTGATCAGTTCCATCCCAATCAGGGAGCTGGCAAAAGTATTCCGTTGGTGTGATAAAGTCGGGATCTTCGATATCTTCATTGACGTTTTGATCTTCAGGGTTTTCAGGACCACCGGTGACTGATGAATTTTCTTCTTCCTCTAATTGTGAGAATGAATAATAGATGGATAATAAATTGCACTCCTGTATGTTTAATAATATCTGTATTGCAGATATTTCTTCTTCATTGATTCCATCCCTGTTGGAAAGGGAATCAATGCCCATTTTCAAGGCAGTGTTAATTCCGCTTGATTGCTCAAGAGTTTCTAGTACTGAATCTTTTTTACTTGTTTTCATAATTTTTGTATTATATTTGTTGGACTAATTAAGATACGGCCCCAAGGCGGGGCTTTGATACGAGGTACGGCTTAAAACCCTACCTCGTTTTTTTATTTGCAGCATGGATCATCATAAAAAGTTGGTGGATATTCATCCGTTTTCTTTTCCTCTTTAATTTCGCGCCATCTTCTCATAGGCGGTATTGGATCCGGATGAGCATAGATTTCGATCAATCGCTCTATATCTTCAGCTGTAATGGCGCCATAATGTTCCAGGAGCCAGGTTTCCGCTACAGTTTGTGAGATAGCTTCATAGCGGTCTCTTTCACCAGGCAATGAGGGAATGGGATGTTTTATCCAAAATTTTGATGGAGTAAGATAGAGGTTCCATTTTTTATCCGTTTCTTTAGAGCTTGATGTAGATTCGATTTCGATAATAGGTCCAACTTTGACGGGTAAGGGGAAGTGAGTAGCTACTTCCAGGTAAAACCAATAGCCGTGGGGAGCGATACTCTCAGGGGTTGTTACGGTTACTCTTTTCATAATTAATTGATTTTTAAGATTATATTAATTTAAATTTGTAATAAAGTGCTTATGTGTTATCTTCATCAGAAATATCCAGAACATCTTCCAGTTCCTCGATATCCTCAGGCAGATCGGTATATTCCTGTTCCCGGAACCAGTCGTACGCTTCTTCCTTTGTTATTTTATGATATGATTTTGCTATTTCAGGATCATTCGATATTAAATGCTTGACCCACAGCCCACGCGCCACTCGGAATAACTCTTCTTCTGGCAGAATTTCTATAGAATCTTTAGATTGTGATTTACCTTTAAAATGATCTGCTTTTTCTGGATAAAAAAACCATTTACCCATTCGTACCTTGCTCATATAATTTTTTTGCTTGTCCATTTTTATTAATGATTGATCAGTTTTTCAATTAAAAGGCTGCAGAACAATTCTGCAGCTCAGCTTAAAAAATTGGGCATTCGTAATTTCTAGACCCGCCGATTCTCCAGCATGTTCCTTGGTTGCCATTGGGGAGGTCAACTATCTTTCGAAATTTTATGGTAATAAAAGGCCTACCGCTTCCCTGTTCATAGAGTGAAACAATATAACCTGGAGCTCCTGCAGGCTTGGGCCATAGATCTTGATCTTCCGGCCAGGGATCAAATCCCATCATGTAAATTTCTACCAGGTGCCGCTTTAGTCTAACGTACTCTTGGTTTGAAAACTGATAAGTGTAAGGAAAATTGTTTAATTTTGGCATGTATTGTCTTTTTTAGCCGGTAAGTATCTTCGACTTACCGGCTTTTTTAGTAATTGTAGCCGCATGAATTCTCCAGGCTAATGTTTTGAAAGCCAATCTTCCACGGCCGACTCAGGGATAAGCCCGTCTTTCGTTGATCTAATGGTACCATTTTTTACTAATTTGGAAATCGTAGCGTGAGACTTAGAGGTTAATTTAGCAATTTGATTGACGTAATAGAGTTTCTCCCCTACTCCTTTACTCTTTTGAGCTTCGATCTTTTTCATAACTGATTCAATGACCTCACTCAGTTCCTGTCTTGTGGTTACGATAACTTCTGTTGACATAATTTTTAATTTTATTTGTTGTACATTTGTAATAAACATAATATGTATAGACAAATGTACTATTAAATCGTATATATTACTATATCTTAAAACATAATTATCAACAAAAAAAGGTTAATAGTGGCCAACTTATCTATAATCAGAGATTTATGTAAAGAAAAAAATATTTCTTTATCAAAACTAGCTCATGACTGTAACATATCCTTTAGTGGATTACAAAGTATTTTTGCAAAAAACTCATCAAAAATTGAGACTTTAGAGAAAATCGCGGATTATTTAGAAGTACCAGTCTCTTATTTTTTTTCAGACGAATCGAGTAGTCGTATCTATTTCATTGATAAGGATTTTGAAGAAATAAATGATATGATTAAGAAGAATGATTTACAACTTTATGAAAAGGAAATATTAGAAGCTTTTAGATTTCGTACATATACTCTCAAGGCATTTATGGATAGTTCGGCCAAAAGAAAAAACTATATGACCAAGCATGAGCTAATGGTGCTAATCATTATGCAATTCATTACTTTAAAAAATTCAGAAAAGCAAATTGAAAATCTTCATAAAGGAATTGAGCAAAGGGATAATATAATTGAAGCTCTTCTTAAAAATCAAAAATAGCAATGTCATCTGTAATGACATTAGAAATTATAAAACGCTTAAAGGCGTTATTAAATAAACGTTACAAGATATTTAGTTTCTGTCCGCTCGAGACCTCGGTAAACAATGTTAAAACCCTGTAAGTAAAATGTTTACAGGGTTTCTTTTTTAGATAATGTAAAGTGAAATGTAAAGTAATCACTAAATTTCCGCTCTTTTCTCCCCCCAAT
>Ga0265296_1003070_pt1 | contig 15997 bp, 12 predicted proteins | sample MunlanPumphouse1_FD_189073 | JGI IMG/M metagenome (GOLD analysis project Ga0265296, IMG submission 189073) | Groundwater microbial communities from a municipal landfill in Southern Ontario, Canada - Pumphouse #1 | ecosystem: Environmental > Aquatic > Deep subsurface > Groundwater | place... | reverse complement strand
CTTCTTTGGCTAATAAAATATGCATAGGACGGCCGTTCAAAGCAGGTTTATTAATCTTCCATGCAATATTAACAGTAGAACTTGTTTGTAAAGAATTAAATGATTGTGGCCAAGTAATCTCGGCGTCGGTAGATGTCCATGTTGGTTTAGAATCTGCAATCGTAAATGTTTCACCTAGAGTTGAAAAACCATCATCAGTCGTTAGTTTGACTTTGTATTTACCAGGTTTATTTTCTCCTAACAATTCAACTGTCCATTGATAATGCAATACATTGGCTGATGACACAAAACCTATGGTTTGCACAAAAGTGCCATCTTCTTTGGCTAATAAAATATGCATAGGACGGCCGTTCAAAGCAGGTTTATTAATCTTCCATGCAATATTAACAGTAGAACTTGTTTGTAAAGAATTAAATGATTGTGGCCAAGTAACCTCGGCGTCGGTAGATGTCCATTCTGGTGCAGGGCTAGCAATGCTGAATGTCTCACTTAAAGTAGAAAAGCCGTCATCGGTAAACATCCTTATTTTATATTTTCCAGGCTGGTTGTTTCCCAATAGCTCGACAGTCCAATTATAGTGAAGCACATGTGCTGAAGATACAAAACCGATGGTTTGCACGAAACTATCGTCTTCTCGGACTAGTGTAAGATGAACCGGCTTATTCTTTAAGGCTGGATTATGAATTTTCCAGGAGATATTGACTGAGGATCCGATAAGTAGTGAGTTAAAAGATTGTGGCCAGGTAAGTTCAGCGTCTGTTGATAACCATTCTACCGGAGTCTCAGATTTCTCTTCTGGAGTTTTTGGCTCCTCAATTGTTTTTTCGGCATCATTTGATGTGGAATCGTCAACCGGAACTTCATTTTGTTCGTCATCTAAATCGACTTCGTCAAGTATTTCTTTTTCACCTGCTTCAGTTTGAGTATTAGATATCTCATTTATTTGAATTGGGGGTTCCAGTGGTACTTCACATCCCGCACCAAGTAATGCTATAGAGATTACTAGAACTGCAAAAATTGAGATTGTATTTTTCATAGGTCTTGATTAAGAGTTACTATTGAGAATTGCTTATTTAATCATAAAAAACCAAATTTGTCAATTTTATAGAAAAGTGGCTGTTAATATTCGTAAAAGGAAAAGTATATGTGGCATAACTCGTTTATATACGAACTTCCTTCGTAATATCTACTAAATCTGGTATAATATACGAACTGTGGATAACTCTTCAACCCATCAAAATCTTCTGGAAGTCTTGGAACGAGAGATGAAACTGCGGGGATATAGCCGGCGGACGCTGGAAGCGTATCGGCGGGTTGTGGTTGAGTTGTATTCGTTTTTTGGGCGTCCTCCTCGCGATTTGTCGCGGGATGAATTGGCGGCATTTTTTCGTTCTAAACAAGAGCGGGGGCTTTCCGACCAAAGTATATCCCTTTATATGAACGCGGTCAATTTCGTTTATCGCGCGTTGTATAAAAAGGGTGATTTTGAAAAATTTCGCCATCCGAAACGGACGAAGAGACTTCCGGTCGTGCTTCGGCGGGACGAGATAGAACGCGTGTTGCAAAGCGTCAAAAACAAGCGGTACCGGCTGATGATCGCGCTCGCGTACGCGGCCGGTTTGCGCGTGAGCGAGGTGATCAATTTGCGGGCGCGCGATCTTGATTGCGAGGATATGACCATTACGGTGCGGCAGAGAAAAGGGAAGAAGGACCGCCTGACCGTATTGTCTCCGAAATTGATTTCCGACGTTTCCGAACTGACTGTCGGCAAATCTGGCGATGATCTTTTGTTTGATAGCAATCGGGGCGGGAAGCTGACGGCGCGTTCTTTGCAAAAGATGTTTCACCGCACCCTCGGAGCGGCGGGAATTGACAAGCCCGCGACTTTTCACTCGCTTCGCCATTCGTTTGCCACGCACCTTTTGGAAAACGGCACGGACGTGCGCTACGTGCAGGAACTGCTGGGGCACGCGAACATCAGAACCACGCAGATTTATACGCAAGTGACGAATCCGGCGCTTAAGAATATCAGAAGTCCGTTTTGATTGTTTACAAAATATAAGGTCTAATTTGCAACATGTATGCTGCCTGATGCGCCTATCACGTTACCGTCGTTATTTCAGACGCCGCTTCCGCATATTGTATCATTCTCGCGATATAACCAAGCAAATTTGCCATCTGCGTTACATATCCCCACTCATTGTCGTACCACGCCAAGACAGAAACCATCTTCCCATCAATAACTTTTGTAGAAAGTGAATCAACTATAGAGCCGTATGGCGACCGGACATAATCAACCGAAACTAAAGGCAAATCTGACACCGTCATACTCTTTGGATATTTTTCTCTCGCCGCAGTTCTAAACGCTTCATTCACTTCGTCCACTGTAACAGAACGCTCCAGCTCCGCGGTCAAATTGATTACTGAAACAATCTCAACCGGAACACGAAGCGCGAAACCATCCAATTTTCCTATCAGCTCCGGCATAAGATCGCCTATTGCTTTGGCCGCTCCTGTTTTTGACGGCACGATGGAAAGACCGGCTGCGCGAGAACGGCGAAAATCACCCTTTTGGTGCGGATGGTCAACCAGATGCTGATCATTGGTATAGGCATGCGCTGTCATCAAATTGCCGTGCACAATCCCAAACTCATCATGTAATGTTTTTACTACTGGAGCCAGACAAGCAGTCGTACAAGAAACACAAGAAAAAATCCGGTGTTTCTTGGGATCAAAATCTCTATGATTAATGCCGTAAAGCAAAGAAGCGTCAACATTCTTTCCCGGAGCGCTGATAGCGACATATTTTGCTCCGGCATCAATATGTTTTTGTGAAGATTCTCTATCTCGAAAAACTCCGGTGGACTCAATTACCACATCAACATCATATTTATCCCAAGGAGCTTTTTCTAATTCATCTTCATGATGCAATGGAACACGCTTGCCGTCAATAACAAGAGCATCATTTCCATCATGCGTCACGCCGTAATCCCACGGACCATAGATTGAATCATACTTCAGCAGATGCGCGTAAATATCACAACTAGACCGACTATTGATGGCCACAATCTCAAAACGAGGATTGTCCCATACAATGCGGGTAAATATTCTGCCAATGCGCCCAAAACCATTTATTCCCACTCTTAACGGCTGCTGTTTTGCTTTTGCTTCTGGTGAATGTGGATCCATATTTTTTTGGTTCTAAAAATTATTCCATGTCTTTACTATATGCGCCAGATCTAGCCGCGCTTGTCAATTTCGCGCGTTTAAGAAAAACCGCCTGCGCTGTTGCGTTATTTGTTTCCTCTCCGCCCCATGCTTTCAAGGCTGATTGCTGCAATGCGCGTCCATATGAAAATGAAAGTTGCCAAAAGCCATTGTCTTTCATTTGGTTTATCGCGTTCAGATTCTCGCAAGCCTGCGCTTCGCTTTGGCCGCCAGAAAGAAAGACAATGCCGGGTACTTCTGCCGGTACAGATTCTTTGAGGCATTCAACGGTCAGCTGGGCTATTTTTTTTGCATCGGCCTGTACCGGACAATCCATTCCCGAAATAATCATATTTGGCTTAAGCAAAATGCCATCAAGCGCCACTCTTTGCATTTTTAATTCTGCAAATACTTTGTGCAGAGTCTTTTTGGTAACTTCGTAACAAACTTCAACGGTGTGGACGCCATCCATCAACACTTCAGGTTCAACAATAGGCACGAGCCCCGCTTCTTGGGCCAGCGCGGCATAGCGCGCCAAGGCATGCGCGTTGACATTGATGCAGTAATCCGTTGGCAGGCCGGAATTTTCATCAATCTTTATCACGGCGCGCCATTTGGCAAACCTAGCTCCCAATTCAGAATACTCTTTGAACCGTTCACGCAATCCATCCAAGCCTTCTGTTATTTTCTCATCTGTAGAAAAAACCAACGGTTTGGCGCCAGCATCAACTTTGATGCCCGGAAAAACTTCTTCCTTTCTCATAACTTCTACAAATGCCCGGCTATCATTTGTTTTTTGGCGAATAGTTTCATCATAAAGGATAATACCGCTAATATATTCTCCAATGCCCGCGCTTGTAAAAAGCATCTGGCGATAGCGTCTGCGGTTTTCTTCTGTATTTTCTGCGCCGGCAGAAGCCAAACGTTTGCCCGCAGTACCAGTGCTTTCGTCTGCCGCGAGAATTCCTCTCCCTGGCGAAACGAGCTGTCTGGCAATTTCGTTTAGTGATTGTTTGTCCATATTTTATTAAATTATTTATAAGATTGAATGCGAGCTATTTCTACATTTCAATTTATTTCGTATTTCGTATTTCTTATTTCGTATTTCTTATTTCGTATTTCTTATTTCGTATTTCTTATTTCGTATTTCTTATTTCGTATTTCATTATTTATTTAAAATTTTGCCAACCACTGGCGCATCCAACATCTCCACCGGCTCTATTTCGCCAATCAGCGGTCTGGCATAATTTTTAAACTCATCAGCCACCATATTATTGCCTTTGATAAAATTGTCCGGCATCGTCTTTGTCTTGCCGGCCACTTCTTTTAGATCTACCAATTCATAATCTACCGCATAGTCGCCGGCGCGCCGAATCACGACAGAGCCATCTACATCTTCCCAAACAGCATACTGAACCGCGCGCTCCCCAACCTCACGCGCTTCATTCTTGTCAACTTCGCTCACACAGCCCAAAAATGATCTCTGCAAATATCCCAATGTATCTGCTCTGACTCTCTTAATTTTGGTTTTTGTTCTTATCAAATCAGCCAGAAGATCGCCCAGTGCGCCGTTGCCTGAAAGCTGGACATTGCCATGCGGATCATGTTCTTTTTCTTTTTGCAAACCGGTGGCGATTGGCTCCCCGAAATCATCGTGAATTCCTTCAGACGCGGCCACGATACAACGGCCGTATTTATTATAAACTTCTTCCACATCGTTAACAAACTGGCCAGTGGAAAATATTCTCTCTGGCACATAGACCAGATGCGGACCGTCGTCAGACAGTCTTTTTGCCATTATTGAGGCTGCTGTCAAAAATCCCGCATGCCTTCCCATCACCACTCCAATATATACTCCTGGCAAAGCCCGGTTATCCATATTTACCCCGGCAAAAGCTTTGGCAATAAATCTGCCGGCCGAACCATAACCAGGGCAATGATCTGTTACTGCCAAATCATTATCAATTGTTTTTGGAATATGGATTGTTCTCAATTGATAATTTTGTTTTTCTGCCTGTTCATTTACAATCCGGCAAGTATCGGCAGAATCATTGCCGCCAATGTAGAAAAAATAACCAATGCCATGATGCTTCATTGTTTCAAACATTTTCCGGCAATATTCTTCATCAGGCTTATCGCGGGTAGTACCCAAAGCAGACCCGGGTGTTGCGGCAACTTGTTCCAAATTGCTAGTAGAAGCTTCTGTCAAATCCAAAAAATCTTCTTTGATGATTCCTGATACGCCGTGCCTGGCGCCATAAATGCGTTCTATTTCAGGAAACTTTCTGGACTCCAAAATTATGCCAACTAAACTTTGGTTTATTACTGCGGTCGGACCTCCCCCCTGCGCCACCAGCGCTTTGGCAATTAGTTTTGACATAATGATGTTTAATCAATACTATAGCAAACAAAAAACATCCCTGCAAGTAATATATTTTTGTAAATTTACCCCGCCAGAGAACATCCAGCGGCTTGCCGCGGTGTCTGGCAACTCAATAACGAGTGCGGGGTCCAAATGCCCCGCGAGAGTTCTCTGGCGGGGTTTACTCTTCCAGACGGCCTACTGCCTGTTCCCAAAGCTCATCTTGCGTTTGCCCAAAATCTATTTCATCGGCATGATCGTTGTACCACTGTTCAAAGGCAACGCGCAACTCGTCCGGATCGGTCGCGCTCTCAAATGAATCTTCAAGCAAGGCATATTTTTCTTGATGGGATATTGCCATTTCCTCTTCCATTTCTTCAAACAACTGCTGGACATGTTCAAGCACGGTTTTTTTTATTTGATCAAAATATTCGTCCTCCATAGTAAATCAATGGTATGAACCACAGAACAAGCTCTGGACTCTTGTTCCGTAGCAAGCTGTGGGGAATAAAAACACCTTCTTGTCCGGCGCAGCCCACAGGCGGAGACGGATTAAATTTTAGTTAGTATTTTTTCTCAAAAACTATATCATATTAAAAAAAGTTTGCAAGAGGCTGTTGCTTTCATACAAAAGGATACTCAGAATATAATATAAAAAAAGTCAAGACCCATTTGGTCTTGACTGTTAATAACTAAAAAGACGCAGAAACTGGGCGCTTACCTACTCTTCCCTTGCGAGTACCATCGGCGCTGATGGGCTTAACTGCTGTGTTCGAGATGGGAACAGGTGTACCCCCATCGCAAGAAGCACCCAGATTCTGAGTCTTTTTGAATTTGAAAATGTTAATTGTTAACTTTCAAAAGTTAACTGCTATTGTAAAGCACAACTCTGTGTTTCCGCAGTAATGCTTGATCTATTAGTACACCTTGGCTCAATCCTTTGCAGGACTTACACCTAGTGCCTATCAACGTCCTAGTCTCGGACGGATCTCAAATGAATGGTAATCTTGGGAACGGCTTCGCGCTTAGATGCTTTCAGCGCTTATCCGTGCCAAACGTCGCTACCCGGCGATGTTCTTGGCAGAACAGCCGGCACACAAGAGGTTTGTCCATCTCGGTCCTCTCGTACTAGAGATGAATTCCCTCACCATTCGACGCCCACAGCAGATAGGAGACCGAACTGTCTCACGACGTTCTGAACCCAGCTCGCGTATCGCTTTAATAGGCGAACAGCCTAACCCTTGGGAGCTTCTCCACCCCCAGGATGCGATGAGCCGACATCGAGGTGCCAAACCGCGCCGTCGCTGTGGACGCTTGGGCGCGATCAGCCTGTTATCCCCAGAGTAGCTTTTATCTGTTGAGCTTCCGCGGTCCTATGTCCCACGGTCGGATCACTAACTTCTACTTTCGTAACTGCGCGGGCTATTACCCTTGCAGTAAAGCTGGCTTTTGCGTTTGCGCGTCCACTCCGATTTCCATCCGGAGCAAGCCAACCTTTGTAAACGCCTCCGTTACAATTTAGGAGGCAACCGCCCCAGTTAAACTACCCATCAGATACTGTCTCTATAGCCTCTATAAAGGCCACGGATTAGATATGTCACAGCACAAGGGTGGTATCTCACTGTTCCCCGACTTGCGCCGGGGTCCCACCTATGCTGAACATGTGAAGCAACATATCAATATCAAATTGTAGTAAAGCTTCATGGGGTCTTTTCGTCTAGCTGCGGGAATGTCGCATCTTCACGACAATTGCATTTTCGCCGAGTACATGGTTAAGACAGTCTCCATATCGTTATGCCATTCGTGCGGGTCGGAACTCACCCGACAAGGAATTTCGCTTGAATAGTTGTTAATAATATTTATTATTAACGTTCTAGACTGTTAACTAGAACCTGCATATCGCTATGCAGACCGAACCATTTCTTCATCCCGACAATGTCGGGAGGTTGGCGTATGGTCTCTGAGGATTTTTATCAAACTCTCTCTTGGTTTTTTTCTATTCATTGTTGACGCAATTTTAGCTATTTTCACCATTCCTTTGTTCGTTAAATGTTCCTGTCTTTGCATGCATATAACACACTCAACAAACTTTTCAAAATCTTCTTGCTTTGTAGTTTTTAATTTATACTTTTTAAAAAAAGGAATTATTATGTCAATTAAATCTTCCCTTTTTCTAACTACAAATCTATAAAGATTTTCCTTATGATTATCATATCTGCGGTTGGGGTATATATAGCCGACACCAAAGTGTTTCTTCAAAACTTCTAAAGAAGCTCTGCTTTTTTCACCTTGAGTAACTGCGAATTCATGAAAAGGTTGGTAGCCTGTTTTGTACCCTCTGCGTATTCTTGTTTTCTCTTTTCTGTCGGATTGTTTTATAAATCCAACAGAGAAACACCCCTCGCCATCTACAAAACCTATTACCCAACCAAGTTCGATAAATCTTTCCTGCTGATTTTCTGCGCTAGTCATATTGTTACTAGTTTAATTAAACAAGGAATAATTATACCTTGTGATATTTTAACATAGTAATGCTAGATACACCAGATTTTTCAGCATATAGCCAACTATTTTAGGACATCTTATTCATTGCTGAATAAGTAGGCAACGATCTATCAATAACCGTCCCAGTCCTTGTTGAGTGGAGAATTCCACTCAACAACCTTAGGACGGTTATAGTTACCGCCGGCGTTCATCAGCGCTTCAGTCGCAAGCTTCTCCCGACTAAGTCGGGATAACCCACTTCTTTAACGTTCTGACACTGGCCAGGCATCACCCCCTATACTTCCTCTTGCGAGTTAGCAGAGAGCTGTGTTTTTGGTAAACAGTCGCATGGAGTCTTTAGCTGCGTCCCCCGTCTACGCTTTCCGCTTCGCTTCAAGCTGCGCCGGACAAGCTGTACTTAATAAATACGAGCTTGCTCGGCGTAGTTCTTCACGAAATGAAGAGTGTAGACGAGGGAAGGCCTTATCCCGAAGTTACGGCCGCTTTTTTGCCGAGTTCCTAAACCATGTTTCTCTCGTGCGCCTTGGTCTTCTCGACCTACTCACCTGTGTTGGTTTGTGGTACGGTTAGATATAGCCTAACGACATTGTACTTTTCTTGGCACCTCTCCTGCATGACTTGACCGCCTCCGAAGATTTGATCTCATCCCCGAACGGGGAACGTATAGCCATACAACGCTCATACATTTAAAATGCGAATACAATGCCAAACTATACCAAGTGCAGGAATATTAACCTGCTCTTCCATCGGCTACCCTTGTTGAACAAGGTTTACCTTAGGACCGACTAACCCAGGGACGATTCACGTTGCCCTGGAAACCTTGAGTTTTCGGCGTGACGGACTTTCACCGTCATTTTTGCTACTTGTGCCTGCATTCTCTCTTCCCAATGCTCCACCGGCCCTTACGGGTCCGACTTCACTGCGTTGGGAATGCTCCTCTACCGTTCCGCATTACTGCGGAACCCGCAACTTCGGTATATCACTTGAGCCCCGGTACATTTTCAGCGCGAAGACTCTTGACCAGTGAGCTATTACGCTATCTTTAAAGGATGGCTGCTTCTAAGCCAACCTCCTGGTTGTATAAGAATCAACACCACTTTTAACACTTAGTGATAATTTAGGGACCTTAGTTTGCGATCTGGGCTGTTTCCCTTTTGACTATGAAGCTTAGCCCTCACAGTCTGACTTGCATACTATTAATCTCTGGTATTCGGAGTTTGATTGAAAGGGGTATCCCGAAGGACCCCGCTCTCATCCAGTGCTCTACCCCCAGAGGAAACATATACAGCTAGCCCTAAAGCTATTTCGAGGAGAACCAGCTATTACCGAGTTCGATTAGAATTTCTCCGCTATCCACAACTCATCCCCGCGTGTTACACGGCGCGTGGGTTCGGTCCTCCCCCAACTTTTACGTTGGGTTCAACCTGGCCATGGATTGCTCACCCGGTTTCGGGTCTATTCCGACAGACTAGTCTACGCTACGCTACGCCTAGTAAACGTTTTTATTATTATACTTACCAAAACTATAATAATAGTTTACGCGGCGAAGCGTAGCGAAGACGCGCCCTGTTAAGACTTGATTTCTCTATGGCTTCTCCCCAGAGGGGATTAACCAAGCCAGTCGGAATAACTCGCAGGCTCATTCTTCAATAGGAACACCATAACCGATGCTGCGCATCGGAAATTCCAAAATACAAATCCCAAAATACAAACAATATTTATAAAAGTGTTTGTTTCTTGTTTCTCGTAATTTGAAACTTCCGGTGCGAAGCACCGGCGTTGGCTCTATGTAAGCATACGGTTTCAGATACTATTTCATCCCCCTTCCGGGGTGCTTTTCACCTTTCCCTCATGGTACTCGTTCACTATCGATCACTGTTTATATTTAGTCTTAGGCCATAGTCGGCCCAGGTTCAGACGGGATTTCACGTGGCCCGTCCTACTCAGGAATATCTGCAATAATATATAAAATATTTCGCCTACGGGACTATCACCCGCTATGGTGCTCCGTTCCAGGAGTCTTTGACTATACTATATATATTACTTCCAGCTCAACAGGTAGCTGACGCAAATATCCTACAACACCTATACTGCAACGGCCTGTCCTTTAAGAATGATGTCAAAATAAGTCCGAAGACTGATCTATTCATCACCCAACACAGCATAGGTTTGGACTGATCCGCTTTCGCTCGCCACTACTAACGGAATCGAAACCACGAATCTCTATCACGAATCAACACGAATATAAAATTCGTGCAAATTCGTGTAAAGAATTCGTGGTGTTAGTTTCTTTCTTTTCCTCTGGCTACTGAGATGTTTCACTTCACCAGGTCTTCTCCATACACCTATGTATTCAGTGTATGGTACCAGTGTTTCACGCTAGAAACCAATTTCAAAATTCAGAATTCAATCCGCCAGTTGGCGGAAGGATTTTGGATTTAAGATTTTGGATTTCCAGTGTGAAACACTGGTGGGTTCCCCCATTCGGAAATTCCCGGGTCAAAGGTTGCTTGGGACCTCACCGAGACTTATCGCACCCTGCAACGTCCTTCATAGTTAAACAGTGTCAAGGCATCCACCGTACGCCCTTAATTTGCTTACTGCGAAAACACACAATTGTGCTTTCTTGCCACGCCTCCCGATTCAATCGGGATTAACGTGGAAATGCTTTTAACATTCTCGTTGAATTGTAATGAACCTGCTCATTTTTCTTATACTACCCAATCTTACACACGAATTAACACCAAAATATATTCGTGTTAATTCGTGAAAAAAATTCGTGGTTATAATTCGTGTCAAAGATTCGCGGTTAAAAAAAGACCGCTTATCAAGCGGTCAGTACAACAAAAAGTTGCTGTCCTCAATCGCTTGGATATTCTGAGTATGTAAAGTAAGTTAACATGATTGACATTATCTTACTAAATTATTTTCCGATAAAATCGGAATAACCCAGAGGTCCAAACGTATTGTCCCGCCATTGCCGGAGGCGGCAGCGGAAGTTAGGACATGGCCCGCCGAATCGGCGGAGTCTGCTTCAATTTTGAATGCGTGGAGATTATACCTGACTCAAAAAAACTTGTCAAGTTCCAAATGTGTATATGTGGGCAGGATGTGGATAAACGCGCTGGAAGCCTGAAATTTGAACCAACAATCTTGGGTTTATCTCATGAATCGTGCTGTGTGCATTATGCATCGCGACAGCGTGGTGCCGCGGGAGAGACTCGAACTCTCACACCCGAAGGCACGTGCTCCTAAGGCACGCGTGTATACCAATTTCACCACCGCGGCGTTGCCAAAATAATATCAAAAATAACATATTTATATCATAGACAAAAATGGTAGTTTTGTCAATCAAATTCAATTGCCCATTTCTTAATCTTTTTTTCAGAATAAATTTTATTGCATAATTCTTCTGGTGTGGAGAAATCATTCACTCCACCTTCTTTCCCGGTCTTCTATACATTCTAGGATTTAATGTTAAATGGACGCTTATTAACCTCTTGAAGAATTCGAAGCGTCGCATGCACCGAAAGATTGTCGCTCGGTAAAAGAATTAAGCGATCACTCAATTGATTCAACAAAGGACTTAAAAACTCATCTGCCCATGATGGCGATAATGTTAATACTCCAGAAAAATCTATTTCTAGCTTTTCATCCTTGGAAAACTTACGCAAGGTTGGTTGAAATGCCTTAAATGCTTCACTGCCAAATTCCCGAGATATTAATGTCCCCCCAAATTTTTCTAGTTGCAATTTCATATTTTTTTTAAAATTTATCAAAACTCTATCTTTGCTAAACACCCTCGCACAATACGCTGACCACGCGTAACATTAAATACTTTATCAGCGCCTTGCATGCGCACTTCAGCATCGCCGCTGGTAAAAAACAAACTGATCGGCTGCTCTATAACCACCTCGCGAACAAGCTTAAGCCCGTTACCGCGCTTTTCCGGTGCGCGTCCAGAAATGAATTCGGTAAACGCGACTTCCACCGCCGCGACATGACTCGAAAGTTCCGGCCGAACATGGCGTAAGGTTTCTAAAATACCCAATCCACGATCCGCAAGGACAATAATGCCTTTAGCGAGGTCGTAGCCAAAAAAAATTCCCGCTGTATCCGGCCACTTTCCTAAGTTGTGAGCAAACGAATTATCACCGATTTCTCCAGCAATTAAGACGATCAAAGAATACAATTTTTCAAACCCGGGCTTTTGCATGAGAGCATTCTGCATTTTTGTCAGCCTGGCATTGAAAATCGAACTTGTCGGACAATAAAACGTCCCCGGAAACTCAACGCCGTCTTGGATCCACTCGGAGGCAAACTTCATCAGATCGCTGGCAAAGATTTCTAAATCTTTTTCACGATAATAGCGATGGGTGCCACCATCTTTTTTGATCGCAACTAATTTACCGCTTTCGTCCCAACGACGAAGCGTATTCAAAGAAACTCCAAGATATTCAGCCGCCTGGCTGATTGTAAACAATTTTTCTTCCATACAAGAATGATATCATACTATCTAAATCTACACAAGTATCGCCCAAATCTACCCAAAAATATAGTAATCTACTCATTAAATGCTTATAAATAAACACTTTAAAGCTCATGATCGTAAAAATTCTGGAAAATAGAAATTTTCACGATTTTGGACCAAACTTATGCATCAAGACACGCCATCTGATACTCCCAAAACCCGCTCTGCGGTTTCAACAATCGCCTGAGTTTGCGCGTCAATCTCCACATTTACCCTATCTCCAATTTTTTTAACTCCAAAAGTAGTGTTATTTAAAGTCTCTGGGATAAAACAAACAGAAAACTCTCCCCTTTGATTTGCGTCAACAACTGTTAAACTGCAGCCATCAATGGCAATAAAACCTTTTGGTAAAATATATTTCATCCACTCTTCAGGAACTTGAAAAATAATCTTATAATCTTTTAGCCTTTCAATCTCTAAAATCTCCGCTATCCCCCTAACATGCCCGGAAAGAATGTGTCCGCCGACTTCGTCGCCAAATTTTAGTGAACGTTCAATATTAACTTCATCACCTTCTTTCAAACTCCCCAGTGTTGTTTTGTCCAATGTTTCATTCATTACTTCAAAATAAGCAGTACTGCCGTCTATTTTTGCGACCGTAAGACAAACGCCCCCGACTGAAACACTGGCGCCTTTTTTCAAACCAACCAAAAGCTCAACAGAAAATTCAAATGACAAAACCCGAAGATTGTCTTTTTCCTCTATTCTTTTTATTTTTTGCGCTGACTGCACAATTCCAGAATACATAACGAAGACGAACAATGTTTTTAGGACTTACGCCTTTGTCATTCCGGAATGACAAAGGCGTAAGTCCTACTACTATTATAATCCTATAGTCATGGTCTCCTCTTCAAAAAACCGCCGCCCTGCCGATCACTGCCCCCTTGATGATGCCCTCTCGGCGGACGAGGGGATTGTTCCACAAATCCATCAGGACGAGGAAGCAACGCTCTCATTGAAAGATTAACTCTGCCCAAATTATCAATCTCCTTTACCTTTACCTTTACTTTATCTCCAAGATTGAGCACATCCCCAGGCCTATTAATTCTCTGCCAAGCAATTTCACTCACATGCACCAGGCCATCTTTATTTGGCAATATCTGAACAAAAACTCCAAAATCTTCCAACCGAACCACTGTTCCTTCATAAATTTCTCCTGGTTCAACTTCTTTTGTCAAATCCTGAACCATTTTGACCGCCCGCCGCATGCCATCGGCATCGGTTGAAGTAATCATCACCCGTCCGTCTTGTTCAATATCAATCTGCACGCCAGTCTCATCAATAATCTTGTTGATAATTTTCCCGCCCGGACCAATGACATCGCGGATTTTGTCTGGATCAATCATAATCGTCTCAATCCGCGGAGCATAAGGAGAAAGTTCAGCTCGCGGTTCAGAAATTACTTTGGCCATGCTATCCAAAATCTGCGACAGGCCTTCACGCGCCTGTTTTACCGCAGTCTCCACAATATCCCAAGTCAAACCTTTGGTCTTGGTATCCATCTGCACTGCGGTTATGCCATCGCGAGTTCCGGCAATCTTAAAATCCATTCCCCCCGGGCCATCTTCCACATCCTGCAGGTCAGTCAAAACTTTCCACTTATTTTCATTTGATGCCAAACCCATCGCGATGCCGGCAACCGGTTTTTTGATAGGCACGCCGGCAGCCATAAGCGACAGCGCTGAGCCGCAAGCAGAGGCCATGGAGCTGGATCCATTTGAACCCAAAATTTCTGAAACTACGCGAATAGCGTAAGGAAAATCTTCTTGTGATGGTAAAACTGGTTCAAGCGCGCGTTCAGCCAGAGCGCCGTGTCCAATGGCCCGGCGCGATGGTCCGCGCATAAAACCAGCCTCGCCATAAGTAAAGGGCGCGTCAAAATAATGATGCATATAACGTTTGGTTCCTTCTTCTTCCATCGTATCCAGGGTTTGTACATCTCCCGGCGCTCCCAAAGTTACAACCGACAACACTTGGGTGTCGCCCCGCATAAACATGCCGGATCCATGCACTCGCGGAATACAATCTATTTCCACATTCAACTCCCGAATATCAGTCAAAGCCCGGCCGTCCAGGCGCTGGTCTTTTTCTAAAATCCGTTTAGCGGCTGCTTCAGCCGCATATTCTTTCACATTATTAAGCCCGGCCTGATGCGCCTCCTCTGCGAAACCTTGCGCTGTCAAATATTCGGCGGCTGCCTTTTTAATTTTTTTTACCATTTCATCACGCTCTTTACGTCCGACTTTTACGGAATCAAACATCATCTCGCCCGCTTTTTCAAGCACAAATTGGCGGGTGGTTTGCCGTATTTTTTCTTCCACATTGTCATCAATCCCTTTCAAATCATCCGCCACCGGCGTCATATTCTTTTGCGCTCCAATTTCCTTTTGAATTTTAGACACCAAATCCAGCGCTGGCTTTAGCTGGCTGCACCCCCACTTCATCGCGTCAATCAACTCCGCTTCCGGTATTTCTTTTGCCCCAGCCTCCACCATTACCAGCCGATCCGGCGTGCCGGCAACTACCAAATCCAAAATGCCTTCTTCTGCCTCGGACAGTGTGGCGTTGAGAATTAAATTACCATCCTTTTTGCCTATCCGCGCGCAAGCGATCGGCCCGTCCCAGACAATTGGCGAAATGGCAAGCGCCACGCTCGCGCCCACAAATGCTGGAATAGCGGCATCATTTTGTCCGTCAACAGACAAGGCCGTCACCACCACATGAACATCATTACGCGCTTGATCATTAAAGAGAGGCCTAATGGCCCGATCTACCATACGGCCGACTAAAACCGATTCATCGCTGGGTCTGCCTTCTCGCTTGATAAAACGAGAACCTTTGATCTTCCCGGCGGCATACAATTTTTCCTGAAAATCAACTGCCAAAGGAAAATAATCTATTTCTTCCCGCGCTTCATCGCTTTGGACAACAGTGGCGAGAATCATCGTATCGCCATACCTGACAGTGCAAGAACCGTTTGCCTGCAATGCAAATTTGCCGACTTCAACAGTCAGCGTGCGTCCACCCCATTCGGCAGACCAACTTTTCACATTTAACATATATATGTTTTGTTTGTGAGAAGATGATCCAGATGAGATAGATCTGCATAGCGCCTTGAATCCTGCGCGATTCATAAGCATGAGACCTAGATTCTTCCAGACCAACTCTCGTGAATAAATGACTAACTTCTGTGAATTACGAAACTATCTCTTTTTGTCATTATCCCCTATTTCCAATTTCTAATTTCTAATTTCTAATTTCCAATTTCTAATTTCTAATTTCCAATTTCCAATCATTATCTCTGTTGCAATCGCCGTCTATCAACAATCAAAAACTTTTCTTTCTCTGAACTCAAATCAATATAGTTATCAGCTTCTTCTATCAATCTAGCT
>Ga0265296_1003069_pt1 | contig 16002 bp, 11 predicted proteins | sample MunlanPumphouse1_FD_189073 | JGI IMG/M metagenome (GOLD analysis project Ga0265296, IMG submission 189073) | Groundwater microbial communities from a municipal landfill in Southern Ontario, Canada - Pumphouse #1 | ecosystem: Environmental > Aquatic > Deep subsurface > Groundwater | place... | reverse complement strand
TGGCAAGCACCCGGAAAAATTTACCAAGGCCGCGGCTCTGTGCGAGCAAGCCGGCTTTGACGGCATTGATATTAATTTTGGCTGTCCGGCCAAAAAAGTGGCCGGCCATGGCGGCGGCGTCACCTTGATGCGGGATTTGGAAAAATGTCGCCAAATAATTGAAGCAACTTTGGCGGGCACAAAATTGCCGGTATCCGTGAAATTAAGAAGCTCAATAAATTCCTCCCCCTTAATAAGGGGGAGGTTAGGAGGGGGTAAAAACGATAACTTTACCCCTCCCCGGCCGGTCCTGGGCAGCAGCCAATATGCCGCTGGCATATTGGCTGACTCTCGCTTCGCTCGCTTCTGCCCGTCTGATTACAGACCCCCCTATAAAGGGGAGGGGGGTGGGACGACGGTGACGGCTCTCGATTTTATCAAATATATGAAGGGCCTGCCCATCGCCGCCGTGATGATTCATGGCCGCAGTTATGAAAAACCATTTGATGGCGAGATTGATTATGAAATGATAAAATCAGTTAAGAATTTTTTAGCCAATTCTAAAACCATTGTTTTGGGCAATGGCGGAATTGAAACCCCCCAGGACGCTAAAATTATGCTGGAAAAAACCGGTTGCGACGGCCTTGGCTTGGCGCGCGGCGTTTGCGGCAAGCCGTGGCTTTTCAAACAAATTAAAGATTACTTAGAGACCGGTAAATATAATGAAATAAAAATAAGTGACTTAAAAAAGACGATTTTAAATCACGCCCAATTAGCTTTTAAATCCAAAGGCGAGCATGGAATAATTGAATTAAGAAAGCATTTGTTGTGGTGTATTTCCGGCCTCCCCGGCGCCAAAGAAATGCGCAAGCAGTTAGTCGTCGTTGAAAATTTAGAAGATATAAAAGAGTTTTTAAAAGAATTACAGTAATAAAAAATCGTCCCGACATTGCATCGGGACGATTTAATAATATTTTTATAGCCACTTTTTCCGCTTAAAAAATAAAAACATAATCAAGCTGGTTATCATCATGATTATTATAATCAGCCAAAAGCCGTAATGGCTATTTATAAACGGCATCATATTGGTGGTATTCATGCCAAAAATAGAGGAAATCAAGGTGAGGGGCAACAGGATCACGGAAAAAATCGTCAGGGTTTTCATTATCCCGCTTAGCCGAAATGAAACCAGGGTGGTGTTGGTGTCTTCCAAGGATTCAATCAATTCTTTCTGGCCCTGGATGATTTCCCAGATGTTTTTCGTGTGGTCTATCAATTCATGGTAATATGATTTTGACCCGCTCAATGACAAAAATTTTATTTTATTGTTGGCGATTTTTTGGATGGCGTTTTTATGGGCTTCCAATATTTTTTTCACGTCAAATATATTTCTTTTTATGCGCATGATTTCCCGGATCAGCTCTTTGGCGCTGCTGGCAAATATGTTTTCTTCAATTTTTTTAATGTCCTCGCTGATGTGGTCTAAAATGGGGTAGCAATATTCCTCTAAGCGGATAATGATTTCGTATAATAAGTTTTCGTTGCCGTCGGCCATATATTGGCCGCGGTAGAATTTGTCTTTGGCGCAATCATTGAATAATTCCACCAGAGGCGATAGATTATTTTTGTGCACGGTGATGATATAACCGCCGCTGATGAAAAAGTCAATTTCTTCGGCGTGGATAATTCTGGTTTTTTTATTATAGACCGGGAATTGCAAAATCAGGAAACAATAATCGTTTCTGATATTAAATTTAGGCCTCTGCGCGTATTTTTTGGCGTAAGAGTCGCCCAAATCAGCCGGTTCAAATTTGTATTTCCGTTTTAGATAATCAATTTCTTTTTTAGCCGCGTTGACAATGTTTATCCAGCTGAAACTGCCGTCGTTTGATTTTATGGTCGTAATATTGGGCATGGTTTGTGGATAATAAGTAGTTCTTAATTTCATTATCTTAATTTCATTATAACACAAAATAAACAAATTGTGGTATAATACAATTAAATACAATTAAATATGGTTATTAATAAAATCACCGAAAAGAAAAATATAGAGATTAAGCTGGAAGCAACGGCTTCTCCCGAGGCCGGTTCTTTTAATATCCGGGAAAAAGAGGCGGCTCCTATGGAAGAACGGCCGTTAGAAAAAATTATAGAGCCGGTTGCGATTAAGCATATGCCGCCACTAGCGCCAAGTATGCCGGGCATTGTTTACGCGCCCCGACGTAACGTCGGGGCCACAGACGAAGATTATCGGCGGGTTGAAAGCATTTTAGAGGAGGATTTGGCAGATATTTATCTTAAGATGCCGCCCATGGAACAGCAAAGATTAAAAGTAAAAGGCGAGGAAACCACTTGGGCGATTTTACGGCTGATGGCCAAGCCGAAAGTAAGAATAAAAAAAATCATTGATCTTATCCGCAATTGGCTGAAGCTGATAACGGGGATAAATAAATTTTTTTTAGAACAGCTGGCCAAAATTAAGGCGGATAAGATTATAGCGGCGGCTAACAAAAATAGGGACTCCAAAATTTAAATATATGGATTTCGGCTTTCCCCAATCTAACGGCGTAGAGATTGACGTGTCTAATGGTTTTTTTGTTCAAATAATTTGGCTGGCGGTAATTATTTTTGCGGTCATAGCCGTGATTTTTGTTATCCTTTTGATTTTAAGGAAAATTTTTCGCTCGGGCATGATTTCGCCCGGTATTTTTCAAAAAAAGATTTTTATCCTCACCATACCGAAAATTTATGAAGGCAAGGAAAGCGAGAAAACCGATATCCATGAATTAATCGCTAAGGTTGAAAGTTTTTATGCGACTTTAGGCGGACTGCGGGCGCACAAGGGCTTTAAGACCTGGCTGTTCGGCCGTTATGATTCCTGGTCTTTTGAGATGGTGGTGGGAAGCGACGGCCTGATTACTTTTTATATCGCCGTGCCCCAGTATCTTTGCGACCATATTCAGCAGCAGTTTTTGTCGTCATATCCCCATTGTTTGATAGAGGAAGTGGAGGATTATAATATTTTTGGCGCCGTGGGTTATGTGGCCGGCGGCTATTTGAAATTGGTCAAGGAAAAAATGTTTCCCCTCTTGACTTATAAAAATATGGAAGCCGACCCGCTCACAGCCACGTTAAGCACCTTGTCAAAATTGCCTCCGGGCCATACGGTCGCGATTCAATTTGTGATGCGCTCGGCCAGAGCCAAGTGGCGCCAAGGGGGAGTAAAAGTCGCTTCGCAAATGCATCAAGGCAAGAGCCTGAAGCAGGCGATTAAAAGCGATTCGGCCGGCCTAATTGGCGCTTTAGGCAAGCCCGCCGATTGGTTTAGCGCGCCCCAAAAAAATAAGCCGGATAAAGAAAAGGAAATATATCACTTGACTGCCATGGAGGAACAAACCGCTAAAGCCATTGAGGAAAAGGCGGCTAAGGCGGGACTGGATGTCAATATTCGGCTGATTACTTTCGGTCCCACCGAAGCCGCGGCCAAAGATATAGTGCGCCAGATTGCCCAGTCATTCGCCCAATATTCTAATTATGAATATGCCAATGGTTTTAAGGCGGTCATTAAAGGCACGGGCAAAAAATTAATCAATGATTTTATTTATCGGAATTTTGACGAAAAATTAGGCCTGGTTTTAAATACCGAAGAAATGGCGTCTTTGTGGCACTTGCCGTTAATCCCGACCGAGGTGCCTAATATCAGATGGCTTCAGGCCAGAAAATTGACGCCGCCAATCAATCTGCCGACGGCCGGGCTGATACTGGGAGAAAATTTATATCGCGGCCGGCAAACATTGATTCGCATTAAAAATGGTGATCGGCAAAGGCATATGTATATCATCGGAATGACCGGCACGGGCAAATCGGTTTTTCAGGCCGACCTAGCCATTCAAGATATAAAAAACGGCAAGGGCGTTTGCGTGGTGGACCCGCACGGTTCTTTAATAGATGATTATATCATGCCGTATATACCCAAAGAGCGCGTTGAAGACATTGTTTATTTTGACCCCTCGGATGTGGACCGGCCGATCGGCTTAAATATGCTGGAAGCGAGCAGTCAGCACGAAATGGATTTTGCCGTGGGCGAAATGATTACGATTTTTTATAAATTATTGCCCGACCCGGCCATGGCCGGCCCCATGTTTGAGCATTATATGAGGAACGCGCTTTTGGCTTTAATGGCTGATAAAGAAAATCCGGGCACCTTGGTTGAATTGGCCAGAATGTTCACGGACATTGATTACCGCCGGGAAAAATTAAAGCACGTTTCTGATATTTTAGTCAAAGATTTTTGGGAAAGGGAATATCCGGCTTCGCAAAGGGGCTCAACCGGCGCCGACATGATTTCTTATGTGGTTTCCAAAACGGGCCGGTTTGTGGAAAACGAAATGATGCGGAATATCATCGGCCAGCCCAAATCAGGCATAAATTTCCGGAAGATAATGGACGAAGGCAAGATATTATTGCTTAATTTGTCAAAAGGCAAAATGGGCGAAATGAACAGCAATCTTTTGGGTTTGATTGCCGTGTCCAAATTGCAGATGGCGGCCATGGCGCGAGCCGATATGCCCGAAGAGCAAAGAAAAGATTTTTATTTGTATATTGACGAATTTCAAAATTATATTACGGACAGCGTTTCCACGATTTTAGCCGAAGCCAGAAAATACAAATTAAATTTAATCATGGGACACCAGTATATCGCCCAACTAATTCAAAATAATGACTCGCGGGTCAAGGACGCGGTTTTCGGCAATGTGGGCAATATTATTTGCTTTAGAATTGGCGTGGACGATGCCGAGGTGATGGCCAAGCAACTGGCGCCAAAAGTTAACGAATACGATTTATTAAATGTGGAAAAATTCAACGCTTATGTCCGTTTGCTTATTGATAATACGGCCGCCGACACTTTTAATATGCATTGTTTTCCTTTGCCGGACAATCCTGATAAAGAAATTGCCTCTTTAATCAAGGAATATTCCCGCGCTAAATACGGCCGGAATCGGGACGTTGTTATCAGGGAAATTATTGACCGAAGCAAAATCGGCGCCTTGGGCCGCCCGGTCGCCACGCCGCCGCCCGTGTCATCACCTACGCCACCCGCCCAATTTTGAATTTGTCATTGCGAGGAGGCGTACTCGCCAACGAAGCAATCTAATAAATTACCATTTAGATTGCGGAGTTTATCCCGACCCCGAGTACCCGAGGGGGAAGGATCGTCCGGCGTACCGGACTTCTCGCAATGACGATAGTAAATTTTTTAAAACCAGCCCGTCCCCCACTTTTTAAAAGTGGGGGATCGGGACTTTTTTAATCTTGCCTGAAACCGTTTGCTGGGCTATAATTCAAACATCTCTTATATTATTATGGCGACTTTATACCGAAAATATCGGCCGCAGATTTTTGCCGAAGTCATCGGCCAAAACCACATAAAAATCACCTTACAGCACGAGATAGAGCGGGGCGAAATCGGCCACGCTTATCTTTTTTGCGGCCCGCGCGGCTTGGGCAAGACCACTCTGGCCCGCCTATTTGCCAAATCTATTAATTGTTTAAATAGAAAAGAGGGCCTGCCCGCCGAAGCCGGCCGGCCGGCGCAGGCGGGCGAAAGCGAGCCGTGCAATCAGTGCTCATCCTGTCTTGATATCATGGGCAATCGCAGTATTGATATTATTGAAATTGACGCCGCTTCCCATACGGGCGTGGACAATGTCCGCGAAAATATCATTGAAAATTCCCGCTTTACGCCGACCAGTAGCAAATATAAGGTTTTTATTATAGATGAGGTGCATATGCTTTCCCTATCCGCCTTCAATGCTTTGTTAAAGACCCTTGAGGAGCCGCCCAAACACACTATTTTTATCTTGTGCACCACCGAAGTCCATAAATTGCCTCAGACCATAATTTCCCGTTGTCAGAGATTTGATTTGAAAAAGGTCTCGGCCAAGGATATGCTGGAAAGATTGGAGCGCATCATCAAATTGGAGGGCAAAAAAGTGGAAACCGAGGTTTTAAAAAATATTGTCCTTCATAGCGAGGGTTGTGTCCGCGACGCCGAAAGTTTATTGGGCAAGATATTAACCTTGGGTGATGATATTACGCGGGATCAGGCCGAATTGGTCTTGCCCCGCTCTGATTTTAACGCGATTATTAATTTTTTAAATTTTTTAGCCGAAAAAAATACCACGGCCGCCATTGAATTGATAAACAGATTGGTTGAGGATGGCGTTGATTTGCAGATTTTTACCGAGACCCTATTGGAATATTTGAGAAAAATTTTATTAGTTAAAGTAAATGATAATTTAAGCGATTTCGGCGTTGAGCTTGACGAGGAAAGCGAAAAATCGGCCAAGCGGCTGGCGGAAAGATTCAGTTATGACAAACTTTTGTCCATTATTGAGTTAATGGCCGAAAAATCCCAGGAGATGAAATCGGCCGTTATCCAGCAATTGCCCCTTGAGGTCGCCGTGATTCAAATCAGCGAAGACGTGGTCTGCAAAAAAGAAGATGATTTTGTGCCGCCGCCGGGCGGTTCGGGCGTCTCGGGCGATTCGGAAAGCGAAACCAAAAAAATAAAAGAGAAAATTAAGGAAAAATTATCACATCTTAATCCAAGAAAAAGCCATCAAGAAGAAACGCCCTTAAATAATTTCGGCAACGAGGAAAAGATTATTGACGGGCCGGACGACGGCATTAAAATTGACCTGCTGGCCAAATCAGATAAATTAAAGCCAAACAGCTTTTTCCAGCTTGAGGCGGTAATGGCCAATTGGCAAGCGATTATTGACGCCATTTTGGAAAAAAATTATACTCTATCGGCGCTTTTAAAAATCAGCCAGCCGCTCAAAGTCAGGGGCAATATTTTGGAAATCGGCGTTAAGAGTAATTTTTATAAATCCCGCCTTGAAGAGATTAAGAATAAAAGCGTGATTAATGATATTATTTCTAATATTCTTAAAGCCGACGTGTCGGTGATGGGTGTGGTCAAAGAAGATGTAGAACCATTAATAAAAACTGAAGAAGTGGTTGAGAAAAAATTAACCGGGGCTTTGGAAATAAAATCGGTTATTGGCAAAGACGTGGTTCAGGATGTGATTAATATGTTTTAACGACACGGGGGGCAAAGTTGATTTTTGGCAAATTTTTTGGTATTTTATAAAAAGCGCCGCGGTGCTTTTTAAAATATTGCGGGATCGTCTAATGGTAGGACACATCCCTCTGGAGGATGGTATTCTGGTTCGAGTCCAGGTCCCGCAGTTTGTAAAGTTTGCGTTTCCCGCCTCGCTCGGGCGGGCAAAAACGAAGTAAAGAGATTTTTTGGTATAATTAAAAATATGAGCAACGTCTTAAATCGTATCTTTGCGTTTATTTTCTTCGCAATAGTTTTGTTTTTGTTGCTCTGGATGCCCACCTGGACAAAAATAAACTTGGGAGATGTTCCGTCGATAAGTTACGGCCCTCCCTGGATCGGCTTTCTTGTTATCCTTGTCGGCTTGGCATACGAGATATTCAGGCCAAGTTTGAATCTTAAAAGAGACACGAATTGGAAATGGGTTCTAGCGGGAGGTTTCCTTTTTTTGATTATACTGACAATGATTGTTGTCCAGGAGATTTGGCTGCCATACAAACAGGATTATTCTGTCTTTAGGATGATGAATTTTGAACTTCCTCTCGGAACCGGCAATATTCATGTTTGGCCACAACTTTTATGGGACTTTCTTAATGTTCATTTTACAGATACGACAGTTTTGGCTTTATTGTTTGGAATCCTGTTTTTGACAAAGTCAACCCCACAAACGTCAAAAAGCTATAAGTTTATACTAATCGGCGCCGTGATATTTACGGCGTTTTTGATGCTTGGACATTTCTCATTTTTAATCTCTAATACAGACCCGACTGGGGGATATTATTCCAGATTTACCAGATTAGAACTGCTTAGCCAATATTGGTTTCAGTTGGATTTCTGGTCTGAACTGGTAATTTTAGTAGGCGCATTGTGGTTGCTTTTTAAGGGCAAAAAACTTGAGACGGTCGCTAAACTGAATTAGTCGATTAGAAAAATATGAAAACAAAAATTCTAATTGGTTTAATAATTTTGGTTGTTCTGGGAGCAGCCGGAGGGGTGTATTGGTATAAGGAAATAAAAACAAAATGGGTTGCCATACCAACATCAACACCCTCAACAGAAAAATACTTTCCCGGCTGGGCGCCAGGCACTCTTGGATTAGCAATTTCTTCAGATGGGAAAACTGCTTACATCCCGTTTAATTTGGATGACGCATTACTGGTGGTAGATTTATCAACATTTACCGTTAAGGATTCAATAGACGTATCAGCCGCAGGCAGTATGCTTTTTTCAAATGCCGCCGTCTTGACACCTGATGGAAAAAAACTTTATGTCGCTAATGAAGGAGCTGGGAATGTAATGGTGGTCAATACAGAAACCAGACGCGTCGAAAAAGTGCTTCCAATAAAGCCCCTACACGCAGCGGTCCCCGCTGTATCGCGAGACGGAAGCAAGGTTTACATGCCTGGTGAAAACGGATTGTATATCGTTAATACTTCGGATAATTCTTATCAGTATGTTTTTGTACCAAATGTGATTTTCGGTCCTGTGGTTCCTTCTCCCAGTAATCCAAATCTGTTATATGTCGCAGGAAAGTTGATAAACATAGGGAGCAATGTTCTCCAGCCAACTTTCTTTACCTTTAATATTTCTAATAATACTGTCGTGCGTTCTTCTAAGTTGGTAAATGATGTCTTGCCGCCCGATACCTTCGCGCGCCGACTTGTTATCAATTCGAATGAAACATTTGCCTATTTTGGGTGGATGCAGATGGCGGGTCAATCAGGAGAAAGAGGGATCGGAAATTTAATTGTTTTTGATCTGAATACTTTTCAAGTTTCAACCTCCGCGCCTATAGAGAACGGCGTTGCTGATTTTGCTGTTAGCAAAAAAACGGACAAAATATATATTGCAGGATTTTGGGCTGGCGGCAGCGCTCCTCAAAAACTAACTATCCAAGAGTGGGACATTTTAACCAGCAAGATTATCCGTCAAATTCCCGTATCACCCTCAACTGACCAGCGAGCGATAGCCCTTGACACTGTTGACGCAAATTATTTGTATATGACCGAAGGCGACTATAATTTCATACGGAAGGTGGAGATTTCTACCGGAAAAGAGATTGGTAAATTGCAGTTCAATAAATCAGAAATTAAACCCTATGCCATAATTCGCGGCGACAATAATATAGGCTACATAGTTTCCCAGTCCTATGGTGGAGATAGACCAATAAGAAAAGTTTATAAATTTGATTTGGCATTTGGTCAACTAATAGCCAGTATGCAATTGCCCTTTTCATACTCGGCATACGGGTTTTACCAGGGCAAACTTTATTTTGGCGGCGAGGGCAATATTTACACCGTAAAAGCTGAAACTGGTAAAATAATAAAAAAATACCGCGTCGGTGGTAATCTTAACCCTAAGACCTTTGTCTTTTTTGGCGACAAAATGGTAACAATTGATTATGGAGAAGCAATGAATGGGAGACGACTCATTTTTTTTGACGCAAAAAATATGTCTGTTTTGAAATCCGTAGAGCTGCCCCGCGAACCTCATGGCGATAAAGTAATTGTTTCTCCTGATGGTTCAAAGCTTTACGTCTCTCGTGGTTCAACGCAGGGGAACGCCGCCATCACAATATTTAACGCCTCTAATCTTGAAATTATTAATACAATAGAAATTCCTTTTGTAGGCATAACTCGTCGCGGTATGACCGGTTTTGTTGAAGCTGATTTTGACGAAACAAAAAGAATCCTTTATCTGACAGGGTTCACTTCTGTTTATAAAATTAATATGGATACTGACAAGCTGATTGGTATTATAGATTTAATAGACCTCTATGAACCACAAAACATCCGCGGTTGGTCTCCCACTGGACTTAGCGGCGTGACGCTTTCTCCTGCCAAAGATAAACTTTTTATTATTTCGGGGGATGCGCATTCAATGTATACCTACGATCTCGCTCGGTCTGCGTGGATAACAAAAACCACTAATCTTAAAGGATATTTTATCACTGACGCTATTGCCTCGCTGGATCGGCGTTACCTTTACACTGTCAACCAAGAAAGCGATAGCATAACTATGGTTGATTTAACTTCCGGCGATGTTGTAAAAATAATCGATCTATAAATGCAAATGAAAACAAAAATTTTAATTGGTTTAATAGTTTTGATTGTTCTGGTTGTTTTGGGCGCCGGGGCATTTTTCTTTAAAAGGACGATCTCCCCCGATTGTATCTATTCCAAGGATTATGACATTCAGCTCATTATGCCTACCGCTTTCGGCTTGCCCGCCCAGTTTGCCTTACTGCCCAATGGCGATATGGCAATTGGGGATTTTGCGAATAACCGCATCATTTTGTTTCGTGATAATAAATTTGAAACTGTAGTGGCTGGTGACATCAATGCCTGGGCTGTGGCGGCGCTTCCTGATGGTCGCCTTGCTTATGCAAAAAGTAATAGTGAAGTAATGATTTTTGATTATCAGACGAAACAGGAAGAAAGCTTGGGAAGAATACCGGGAATACCGATACCGGGCGGCCGCTATCCGCAAGCATTGGCTTCTGATAAGCAGGGTAATGTCTATTTAGCAACTTCACAGGCCAGCCTTTTTCGTTTTAAAAATGGCCAGGTAGAGAAAATGGTTGATTCTTTGCCATTCCCCAATCCTGATTCTGTTCAAATCACCGACATCGCAATTGGGATTGATGGCACAGTATATGTAGCAGGATTTGAAAAGGTTTTCGCCGTTGATTCCGGCGGGGCTGTTGAAACCATTGCCGAGGGATTGAATAACGAACCTGTTTGGTTGGAGGTGGCGCCAGACGGCATGCTGTATATCAATGAATTAAGTCGCGGTTTGCAAAGATTTGACCCTAAAACAAAAGAGCTTAGCCAATTAAAGGTAAGGTATGGCTTTGGCGATATGCTGGCTTTGACCGCTGACGAGCTTTTCTTTCATGATTTCCGGGGAACTTTCTATACCTTAAATCTTCGGACTGGTGCGCTCAAGCCTCTTTATACGAATGCTGGTAATAGTCTTGCCTTTGCTGCCGGCACCGATGGCAGCGTGTTTTTTGCCACGCCTGCCCTGGAACCAGTTTTAAAACAGCGCATGGTAAAAATAAATAGCAATGGTGAGCGTGTTGACTTGCGTAATCTTGAGTATGGCACAATCTTCGCCGCTGATGTTGATAGCAAAAACAGCCTTCATCTTCTTACTGACAGGGGCATTGTGAAAGTTGGCCTTGATGGATTGATTACAATAATACCAATAAATATTCAAGGAACCGAATTGAGGGGTTTTGCCGTGGGTCAGGATCGTTGGTATGTGGTCACAACAGATTACAACGAAAAAATCGAGGTGCTGTCTGCGGACGAATCAGGCAAGGTAACATTTCTTCCATTTTATTTCAGTCGCGACTCTTTTGGGACCAAGGTATACAAAGTTGATGATGCGCGCATTGACATCGCCCCCGATGGTTCACTTGCGCTGATTGTTACAGCCAAGGGTTCTGCCTCGCGGGGCCCCTTCTTTCAACGTGTCTATCGCGCGGACGCAGACGGATCAAATTTGAAAGAGATTGCGCGTCTCGACTCGCCTCGCATCGCTGGCATGGTGGATATTGCGGTTAGTTCCGACAATAAAGTTTTTGTGTTGACTAACCAGGGCGACGCAATGAGTGGTTCTGATTCAATCTATCAAATTAATGAGAATAATAAAGCAGCAGAAGCGATTTACATTTGTACTGGCCGTGATCCCCAAAGCATTGACATTGATCCTGCTGGTAATATTTGGTTTAGTACAACAATTGGTATATTCAAGGCTACGTCTAAGGTTCGATAACGTAACAAAAAAATATGAAAACAAAAATTTTAATCGTTAAAGCGGGGCATTAGCATATAATTAAAAGGCGGTACGCCAGTTTCACTGGCACGGAATTCGGCGGCGGCGGAAAAGCGAGGGCGGGCAAAAATTCTCTCCCTTCGGGAGATCTCCCGTAGGGATGACTTCCCCCCAACCCCCTTTTTACTCGTTCGTAGTTTTAACGAAGGATGGCCTTTTTGCCCGCCCGAGCGTTCAGTTTGGCGCCCCGCAGTTGCGGGGCCGTCTGTTCCGTTCAAAGAAGGTTCGGATTTCGTCAAATAAACGCACCATTAAAATATCCCCGCTAAACGGGAATATTTTGTTTATAGCCGAGGGCCGTGGACTTGATTTTATCTTTCGGCTATGTTATACTTATAATAATTACGCTGTGTTGAGGTAAATTAAAGCGTTAGCTCCTCGATGTGATATCGGGGCAGGCAGCTGGCCCCGCAGCTTGCGGGGTCCTCGCAACCGGACGGACTCGCTTCACTCGTCTCGTCGTTGCGGGATTCGAGCGTCTCGTTTATTTACCCGCCAAAGTTTTGGGCACCTAGCTCAGCTGGTTAGAGCGTCTCGTTTACACCGAGAAGGTCACAGGTTCGAATCCTGTGGTGCCCAAGATGCCCAAAATTTAGGCGGGCAAGCCGAGAAGGTCATAGGTTTCCCGATTTCGATTCCAATCGAAATCGAGGACTCACGATAGCTAAAGCTATCGGAGCGAATCCCCAAGCGCGCAAATTTAGGCGGGCAAGCCGAGAAGAGCTCATATAGCATCCATTAAAATAATCCAAAATTTAAAATCTGAAATCTAAAATTACCATATGCCCGAGCAAAAACAATCACTATTAAAATCCGCCCTCTTATATGTCGCCGAAATTGTTCAGGTGGTTTTAATTTCGCTGGCGATTATCGTTCCCATCCGCTATTTTTTGGTCCAGCCGTTTTACGTGCAGGGCGCGTCAATGGAACCGAATTTCGTTGACAAAGATTATCTGATAATTGACGAAATCAGCTATCGGTTTAAAGACCCGGTCCGCGGTGACATCGTTGTTTTTAAATATCCGAACGACCCGAAGCAGATTTTTATCAAGCGGATTGTCGGTTTGCCGGGAGAAAAAGTCAAGATTTCCGGCGGAAAAATCACTGTTTATAATGGTGAACATACTGATGGCCTGGTTTTAGATGAAGAGCAATACTTAAGCCCTTATGTTTATACTTCGGGCGAGAAAGTAACCACGCTCCGCGGCGATGAATATTTTGTGCTGGGCGACAACCGTAATTCCAGTTTGGATTCGCGGATCTTCGGGCCGGTGGGCCAAAAATTAATTATCGGCCGTGTCTGGTTCCGCGGCTGGCCGTTTGACAAGATAAAGAAATTTTAAACTCATACGAACTTACTAATCCATACGAAATTACGAAATAATACGAAACTTACGAAATTTACGAAAAATTTTTCGTGTTTCGTACTTTCGTAAAATTTCGTAATTTCGTATGGTATATATGCCTAAGATCAAAAAAATCAAGAAAATCAAAGTCGCTAAACCGGTAAAAAAGGCGCCGGTTGCGGCCGTCGTCGCGCCCAAAGTTAAACCCCCGGAAGCGGTGCAACTTCTGCGCGGATTTAAAGATGTGCTGCCGGTTGACAGCGCTTACTGGTTATTTATTCAGGACAAATTACGCGAGCTGGCCATTTCTCACGGCTTTGAGGCGATAGAAACGCCGATTTTGGAAAATGTAAATCTTTTTGTCCGCGCCGTCGGCAAGCAGACCGATATTGTTGACAAAGAAATGTTTATTTTTGAGGATCGCGGCGGCGAGCGCGTGGCGCTTCGTCCCGAGGGGACGGCGGCTATCGCCCGCGCTTATATTACGCACGGCATGCTCTCACAGCCCCAACCGGTGAAGCTTTGGTATTTTGGCCCGTTTTTCAGATACGAGCGCCCGCAATCCGGACGGTTGCGCGAGTTTCATCAGGCCGGGTTTGAGATTATTGGCGACGCCAATCCGGTGCTGGACGCGCAATTAATGATTGCCGCGGTCGGATTTTTTCATGATTTGGGGCTCGGGGACATTACTTTACAGGTCAACAGCATCGGCTGTCCGAAGTGCCGCGAGAAGTTTAAAGAGGCGCTCACGGAATATTTCCGCGCCAACCGGCCAAAGCTTTGCGAGGACTGCAAGAAGCGGTTGCTAAAAAATCCTCTCCGGATTTTGGATTGTAAAAATGAAAGCTGTATCGCCCTTAAGCCCGGTGCGCCGCAGATTATTGACTGGCTGGATGATGATTGTAAAAATCATTTCACCCGCGTGCTGGAATATCTGGATGACGCGAACGTCGCTTATGTTTTAAATCCCTATTTGGTGCGCGGCCTGGATTATTATACGCGGACGGTATTTGAGATTTGGCCGGGCGAAGAAGACCGGGGGCAGAATACGCTTTGCGGCGGCGGGCGGTTTGACGGCTTGATGGAAATTTTGGGCGGTCGGCCGACGCCGGCGATCGGCATGGCGATGGGCATTGAGCGCATTATTTCGCGTCTCCGGGAACTCGCCGTGGCCGTTCCCGCGCCCCGAAAACCGGATGTTTTTGTCGCCGCTTTGGGCGAACCGGCAAAAAAGAAGTGTCTGCAATTATTTGAGGATTTGCGCCACGCCCAAATTCTCGTCTCCGAAAATTTTTCCCGCGATGGCCTCAAAAGCCAGCTGGAATCGGCCAATAAATTCGGCGCCCGTTATACGGTTATTCTCGGCCAAAAAGAGGTTTCCGACGGGACAATTATCATCCGCGATATGGATTCCGGGGTGCAAGAAGTGATTGATTACACTAAAATAGTCGGTGAATTAAAAAAGAAACTTGGTTAATATAATGCCAATCTACCATTCGGCAAGCTCATGGCGTGAGCCGTGTCGAATCGCAAATGATATGCGAATGCTGCGAATGAATAATTCGTTGTGGGTGTAGGTGTCGCAGCCCGTATCGGTATGGTTTAAGGTTGTCGTCAAAAACCCTTGACTACAACGTCTGACGATACGGGCGGCCACAACCACACCGAAACCGAACTCTTAACTATTTGCGGCATTTGCATACGATTCGCGCGATTGGCATAATATACATATATTGACTTACAATTATAATTGTGATATTCTAAGTCAGAAGTAAATAACTCAATTTTAAGAAAGGAAGGTGAATTTTTGTGGCAGAAGTAAAAAGAAAAAAGGGTGAAACCTTTGAGAGTTTGCTCCGTCGTTTTAATCGTCGGTTGCTTCAGAGCGGGCGGATTATTCAGGCAAAAAAAGTGCGTTTTCACGCGAAACATCAGAGTAAAAATAAACTGCGCGCCTCGGCTTTGCGCCGGAACGATATCCGCGAAGAGCGCGAGTATTTGATTAAAACCGGCAAGCTCCGCGAAGAGGATTTTAAGAAAAGCTACCGCAGATAACATTTGACACCTGACACCTGACATTTGACCACGACTCCGTCATTCCTCCCCTCGTAAAGGGGAGGCGAGGAGGGGTTGTGTCAATTGTCTCCGCCAAAGTCCGCCTAAGGCGGGCAAAGGCGGATCCGCCTCGGGCGGAAAAGGTCAATTGTCAATTGTAACAAGATGTCTTTACTCCAAAAAATAGAATCAGATTTGATTACTGCCTTAAAATCCAAAGACGGGCTTGTTTTATCAACCCTGCGTAACGCGAAAACGGCGATTCATAATGCCGAAATCGCCAAACGGCCGGCAGAGCTTACTGAAGATGATGTTTTGGAGGTGTTGGGTCGTGAGGTTAAAAAACTTAATGATTCCATTGTTGATTTTGAACGCGGCGGACGAGCTGATTTAGTGGAAGGCGTCAAAAAAGAGATAGAAATTTTAGGCGCTTATCTGCCGAAGGGATTAAGCGAAGAGGAACTCCGGGCCATTGTTAAAAAAGTCGTGGAAACGCTTAAGCCCGCCGGTCCGCAGGACTTTGGTAAAGTGATGGGTGCCGCGATGAAAGAAGCGAAAGGGAGGGCCTCGGGTGATGTGGTGAGTAAATTGGTCAAAGAAGCGCTCCAACCATAAATTATGAATCAAAAACGGCCATTCGGCCGTTTTTTGGTT
>Ga0265296_1003068_pt1 | contig 16009 bp, 12 predicted proteins | sample MunlanPumphouse1_FD_189073 | JGI IMG/M metagenome (GOLD analysis project Ga0265296, IMG submission 189073) | Groundwater microbial communities from a municipal landfill in Southern Ontario, Canada - Pumphouse #1 | ecosystem: Environmental > Aquatic > Deep subsurface > Groundwater | place... | reverse complement strand
CTCATCTCTCTCGCTCACAACTTTAAGAAAATCCTTTCATAAGATCTCGCGAGAGAATCTTTTTTGTTTGAGCGCTTTTCCACAAACCAAAAACTCCCAATGGAACGGGAGTTTTGGGACAGCCTCGAAATCCCGACGGCTTTTCTTTTTCTAGAGAATATCTGCTTCACCAACATGAGCGTCCGGATCTTCTCTTTCAATAAAGCCCACTTTGTCTTTGAGGTCACGAAGATTTTTACCAAACCCCGTCCCTGAAGGAATCAAGTGGCCGATGATCACATTTTCTTTGAGCCCGTCCAATCGATCCACCTTTCCCGTGACCGCGGCATTGATCAAAACGCGTGCGGTCTCTTGGAAAGAAGCGGCGGAAAGCCAGGAATCGGTAGAAAGGGAAACCTTGGTGATTCCAAGGAAAAGGGACTCGGCATTGGCATGTTTGCCTTTGGAACCGGCGACATCATTGGCATCCAAATACGTACACTTCTCAATGACTTCTCCCGGTAACAAATCGGTATCTCCCGGATCGATCACGCGTACACGACTGAACATCTGGCGGACAATGATCTCAATATGTTTATTGTTGAGTTTTTGTCCTTGGCTTGAATAGATGAACTGGATTTCTTTGGAAAGATAGCGTTGTACAGCCTCTTGTCCTTTGTACTTAAAGAGAAGTTGCAAATCCATGTGTCCGTCGGTAAGGGCATCTCCCGCTTGGACTTCATCTCCATCTTTTACGTACAATGTGTACCCTGGTGGAATAATGTACTCACGAATTTTTAGAGCTTCATAGACAATGGTCACCACTCCGGGTTTGCGTAGTGTCACGGTTCCTGCGACTTCGGTGGCGATGACTTCTCCCTTACTCTTACTGGCAAGACCATCCCCCACCTGGACACTTTGTCCATCTTTGACTTTGAGCTTTGCCGCTTTCCCGACCACATAGGTTGTCTCATCCACTCCGATATACTCGATACGAATGGTTTTGTGCCCGGGACGAATATCGGTAATTTGTTTTCCTGTGCCTGCTTGGACAATTTCTCGCGCTTGATTATCAACAGTAATCTTGCCAGAGACTTCCGCAATAATGGCTTTTTGTTTTGGAATACGCGCTTCAAACAATTCTTCCACGCGCGGCAACCCTTGGGTGATATCTTTTCCGGCCACACCTCCTGTGTGGAACGTGCGCATGGTGAGCTGAGTTCCAGGTTCTCCAATGGATTGCGCGGCGATAATCCCTACGGCAGATCCCAGTTTCACGAGTTTGTTATAAGACAAATCATACCCGTAACACTTTTGACACACCCCGCGACGCATCTTGCAGGTCATGACCGAACGCACATGAGCTTCTTTCAAATCTTCTTTAACCGCTTCCAACTCACGAATATGTTCCTCGGTAATAAGTTCTCCGGCTTTCACGATCACTTTGCGAGCACCGGGTTTCTTAATGTCCGAAAGGGCGATGCGACCCAAGATGCGCACAAGCAAAGGCTCCCCGATCTCATCAGATTCTTCTTTAGTCAAAAGCACTCCTTTATCGTCTCCGCAATCTTCATCACGGACAACCACATCTTGCGCAACATCAACCAAACGACGTGTGAGATATCCGGCGTTTGCCGTACGAAGAGCCGTATCGGTCAATCCTTTGCGCACTCCGTGGCTTGAAATAAAGAATTCAAGGACATCATACCCTTCCTTAAATGAACTCTTCACGGGAAGTTCGATAATATCTCCCGAAGGACTGGACACGAGTCCCTTCATACCAACCATCTGGGTCATCTGACCCCAGCTTCCGCGGGCGCCGGACTCGATCATGGTGTAGGCGGGGTTATCGGAAGGAAGAGATTTTTTCGCTTTTTCCGCAATACGATCTTTGACCTCGTTCCAAATCTTAATGATGGAGGTGTGACGTTCCGCCTGCGTCAAAAGTCCTTGTTCAAAATAATCTTCCACTTCGCGGACATGCTTTTCTCCTTCTTCCAAAAGTTCTTTCTTTCCTTCAATTTCGGGAAGATCAGACATCCCCCAAGAATAACCGGCAAGCGTGCTGTACTTAAATCCCATGGTTTTCAAATCGTCGAGGAGAATCGCCGTCGCTTCATTGCCTTGAAGCTCAAGGGTGTATTTCACAATGGCCGCCAATTCTTTCTTTCCCATGGTCTGGTTCATGAAAGGAACTTCGGAAGGAAACTCATTGTTGACGATAATACGCCCGGCCGTGGTATCGATGATTTCTCCTGTTTCCATGCGTACATGTATCCACTCTTGATAGGCGATTTGATTTATCTGTACGGCATAAAGGGCATCCATGGGAGAAGCAAAGGTGCGCATCTTTTCTTTTTGCGGTTCTCCAAAGGCCATTGTGAGGAAGAAACAACCCCAAGCAATATCTTTTCCAGGTGTGGCCACAGGTCCGCCGTGAGCCGGTTTAAGAAGGTTTTTTGTGGAAAGCATGAGTTCCCCCGCTTCGAGATTTGCCTCGTCGGTCAAAGGAACATGCACCGCCATTTGATCTCCGTCAAAGTCCGCGTTATACGCATCGCAAACAAGCGGATGAATTTGTATCGCCTTTCCTTCAATCAAAAGAGGTTTGAACGCCTGGATACCCAAACGGTGAAGGGTTGGAGCACGGTTTAAGAGGACGTACGCGTCTTTGGTGATTTCTTCCAAAATATCCCAGGTCTCCGGACGATCGCTTTCGATAAAGCGGTTTGCGGAACGGATATTGTGAACGTATTCACGCTCAATCAATTTAGAAATAATAAACGGTCGGAAGAGCTCGAGCGCCATCTTTTTTGGAATACCGCATTGATGCAGTTTAAGATGCGGACCCACGACAATCACGGAACGACCGGAATAATCGATACGTTTTCCAAGAAGGTTCTGACGAAAACGTCCTTGCTTCCCTTTGAGCTGGTCGGCTAAGGATTTGAGCTGACGCTTTTTTCCTGTCGCGGCAATGACGGTTTTACTGTGACGCGCACTGTTATCGATAAGAGCATCCACCGCCTCTTGGAGCATGCGCTTTTCATTACGGGAAATGACTTCAGGGGCATTTAATTCCTTCAGGCGATGAAGACGATTATTGCGATTGATGACACGACGATAAAGATCATTGAGATCTGACGTTGCAAAACGTCCGCCATCAAGCGGGACCATGGGACGCAAATCCGGTGGAATCACGGGGATGGCATCCAAAATCATCCACTCGGGTTTGATCGCGTTGACATGAAGAGACTTGAGAAGTTTGAGACGACGCAAGACGCGATCGTATTTTGTGCGCGTGGCCTCGCTCAATTCTTCCTCAAGCGCCTTCATGGTTTCTTCCACATTGATGCGGGAAAGAAGATACTTCACCGCCTCCGCGCCAATCATAGCTTCAAAAATATGTCCGTATTTGAGGGACCAATCGTGATAGGTTTCCTCGGAAATAATTTTGAAAATTTGCATCTCTTTAAGCTCGCAATCCACGGTTTCAAAATCTTCTTGCAACTCCTCGAGTTTGTGCGTGCGAATTTCATCAATACGCTCCATCTCCTGCGTTAACTTCTTGGGTTCTTCCACAAACTTTTGTTGGGCACGATCTTTATCACGTTTGCTTTCCCCTTCAATCATGTTTTGCTTGGTCTTGAGTTCGTGTTTGACTTGTTCAATGGCTTGGGTACGCGCCTCTTCATTTACATCGGTCACAATAAAGTTGGCAAAATAAATCACCTTCTCCAAACTTTGAACCGACATGTCGAGCACGGTTCCAATCTTGCTTGGCACACCGCGCAAAAACCAAATGTGAGAAATGGGAGCGGCCAACTCGATATGGCCCATGCGCTCACGGCGCACACTGCTATGCGTCACTTCCACTCCGCATTTATCACAAACAATCCCTTTGTAACGGATCTTTTTATATTTTCCACAATAGCACTCCCAGTCTTTGGAAGGTCCAAAAATTTCTTCGGCAAACAAACCGCCTTTCTCCGGTTTTTGAGTCCGGTAATTGATCGTCTCCGGCTTTTCGATTTCTCCAAAACTCCAGGAACGAATGGCCTCCGGGGAGGCGACTCGCAGGCGGATCGAATCAAAGTCGCTGATTTTCAGCGTGTCGTTGCGTTGAAACATATTATGCGTTCCCTCCCTTTCCCGCGCGCGCGGATTTACGTTCTCCTATTTCCACGGCCTGTCCGTCTTTGAGGAGTTCGACATCCAAACACAACCCCTTGAGCTCGCGAATGAGAACATTAAAGGATTCGGGAATATTAACTTTCTTGATGGGTTCACCTTTGATGATGGCCTCGTAGGCTTTACTGCGACCCGTAATATCATCAGACTTAATGGTCAAAATTTCCTGCAAGGTATGAGCGGCACCATAAGCTTCCAAGGCCCACACCTCCATTTCTCCAAAACGCTGACCACCAAACTGTGCTTTACCGCCAAGCGGCTGTTGGGTAATCAAAGAATAAGGACCGATGGAACGTTGGTGAATTTTATCCTCGACCATGTGCGCGAGTTTGAGGACGTACATGTATCCCACGGTAATGAGACGATTGAATGGTTCGCCTGAACGACCGTCACACAAAGTGAGCTGACCGCTCTTTGGGAATCCTGCGCGTTCCAATTCGGTTTCAATCACTTCATAAGGAACTCCGTTGAGGACTGGCGTGGACACATGATACCCGAGGGCATTGGCCGCAAGGCCGAGGTGCACTTCCAAAATCTGACCCAAGTTCATACGAGACACCACACCAAGCGGAGTCAAAATCACATCAATGGGGGTGCCGTCCGGTAAAAATGGCATGTCCTCGATTGGCACGACTTTAGAGATGACTCCTTTGTTTCCGTGACGTCCGGCAACCTTGTCTCCCACCTGCACCTTACGCAAATCCGCAATCGTCACCTGAACTTGTTTGATAACTCCTGGGCTGAGTTTATCTCCTTCCTCACGGGAGAAGACAATAACATCGACAACTTTTCCATGTTCACCATGCTCCAAATACAAGGAAGAATCGCGGACATCGCGCGCTTTTTCTCCAAAAATCGCCCGCAATAATTTTTCCTCCGCAGAAAGTTCGGTCTCACCCTTTGGAGTGATCTTTCCAACCAAAATGTCTCCGGATTTTACTTCGGCTCCCACGCGGATAATGCCTTCGGCATCTAAATTTTTCAGTTTTTCTTCGGACACGTTTGGAATATCCGAGGTCACGACTTCGGGACCGAGCTTGGTATCGCGAACATCTATGTTGTAGTGCTCAATATGAACCGAGGTATAACGATCATCATGCACCAACCGTTCACTGATGATCACGGCGTCTTCATAGTTATATCCGTCCCACGCCATAAAGGCGACAAGAACGTTTTGTCCAAGGGCGATTTCTCCATGATCCACACCAGAGGAGTCGGCAAGAACATCTCCTTTTTTCACTTTTTGACCGATGTCAACGATCGGCTTTTGGTTAATACAGGTGGAATGATTGGAACGCAAGAACTTATTCAAATCATAACGGACGACATTGTCTTTGGTATCCGTGACTTCGATACGCTTGCCATCCACATGCGTGATTTCTCCATCCACATCAGCGGTGATGATGTGACCCGAGTCACGCGCCGCACGCTTCTCCACGCCGGTTCCGATAATAGGCGCGTCCGGCTTTACGGTTGGCACAGCTTGACGTTGCATGTTGGTACCCATGAGAGCACGCGTGGCATCATCATGCTCCAAAAAAGGAATGAGGGCTGTCCCGATGGAAACAATTTGTTTACTGGAGACATCCATGTAATCAATTTCTTCTTGAGGAACGATCTTTGGTTCCGCATGACGACGAGCACTCACAAAATCCTGGGTAAAATATCCGTCTTTATCAATCGGGGTGGTCGCAGGAACCGTCACGGAACGCTCTTCTTTAAACGCGTTGATAAACTCGATTTCGTCTGTCGCGCGCGCCCGCATTTTGCCATTTTTTTCTTCTTTGATGACTTTGCGATAAGGCGTCTCAATAAAACCGTAATCATTGATGATGGCATAGCTTGCCAAGTGACCAATGAGACCGATGTTTGGTCCTTCAGGAGTCGCAATGGGACAAATACGGCCATAGTGAGTGGGATGCACATCGCGCACTTCAAATCCCGCGCGTTCGCGAGAAAGTCCTCCAGGACCCATGGCTGACAGACGACGTTTGTGCTCAAGTTCGGCCAAAGGATTGGTTTGATCCATGAACTGTGAAAGCTGAGAGGACATGAAAAACTCACGCACCGCGCCGATAACCGGACGCGCATTGATGAGACGGCCCGGAGTCAGGACGTCAATATCCTGCGTGGACATGCGGTCTTTGATGATACGCTCCATACGCGCCAACCCGACACGGAATCGACTTTGGATGAGTTCCCCCACCGCGCGCACGCGACGGTTTCCCAAATGGTCCACATCATCGGGATCATCTTGAGAAATATTGAGACTGATAATCTCGCGGATAATCTTCACGAGATCTTCTTTGGTGATAATGCGCTTTTCTTCGGGTTCGACTTCTTCTGTGGCAACTGTATCGCCAAAACGCAAATTAAATTTATAGCGTCCCACCTTTCCCAAATCATAACGATCAAAATTAAAAAACATGGAATGGATGAGACTTCGCGCATTGTCGGTGGTCGCACGATCACCCGGACGAATGCGTTTGTAAACCTCGATCAATCCTTCATCTTCATTTTTTGCCGCGTCTTTGTTTAAGGTGGACTCGATGTAATGATTGATGGGGTGAATGTCCACATCTTTAAAGAAACCCGTGATCTCTTCTTCAGTGGAACAACCAAACGCACGCAGAAGGGATGTCACCGCCACTTTGCGCTTACGATCGATCTTCACCCAGATCACATTTTTAGGATCAGTTTCAAACTCAAGCCATGCTCCGCGGTTTGGAATGATTTTGGCACCATAATAACGGCGACCGCGATAGACATCTGCGGTAAAAAATGCGCCGGCAGAACGGACAAGTTGAGAAACAATGACACGATCCACGCCGTTGATCACAAAGGTTCCGCGCGGAGTCATGATCGGAAGATCACCCAAATAAATCTCTTGTTCTTTGCTCGTCTTACTGCGCAGATTAACAAGACGCGTTTTGACGCGCAGTGGCGCCTCATAGGTCACGTTTTTCATGCGCGATGTCTTTTCGTCAAACTTGGGCTCGTCCAAATAATAATCATCAAAATAGAGCTCCAAATCACGACCGATAAAATCGCGAATAGGATTGACCTCAGAAAAAAGTTCCCGAACCCCATCTTCGTAAAACCACTTGTAGGACCGACGTTGGATTTCGATCAAATCCGGAAAATCCATGGCGTCAGACACGGCCCCGAATGTGTGTCGCTCACGATCCGTGGGCAAGGTGCGACGATAATGTAATGGCATAAGGTCTTGAAAAATGATTGTTTTTTGAAGAAAAAATGGTTGTTTTCTTTTCAAGAAAAGACATCTTGCACTGAAAATGAACGAAACTCACTGATATAAGACTTACCTATTTGGATGTAGAACGAGGAAAAACCGACGTGTCCCTCGAAGTTCCTCCTCTCGCGAGGGGAGGGACGAATATGTAAGCCCTGTCACAAACAAAAAACCCCTTTTCCTGTGGAAAAGCGGCCCTTCTATGATTTGTGGCAGTGATTTTGATAAAGCATGAAATGCTTTTATATTCCACACCCGGTTGACCTTCCTGCCACAGACGAGGTGTAGAGAGGAGGAATTTCGCTTGTTTAAGCTAATTCTTCCAGAAGACATCCGAGAGGATACCACGGCTGTGGACAACCGTCAAGGTAAAAAGAGGGAAAGAAACATCTTGTCAAGCCCATCTAATTTTCCACTTATATCAGCCATTTTTATAAAAATGTCCTCCAAACTATTTTTTCATGAAAGTCTTATCCACACCAAAAAATGGAAAGAAACAAAAAAACAAGGCATTTGACACCTTGAAAAAATTCAGAATAGGAAATTTCTCATTTCTAATATCTCATTTCTCCCCCCTTTGGCGGGATCCGACTTTGCCGGATAATGAAGAAAGGGGTCCCGATTTATGATATCGTCGTCAGACTCTATCATTGGAAATTGGAAATTCTCTCGTATAAAAATACTCTCCCAAAGGCTGCAAAGCGAGGTCACGATTTACGAAGTGTCGGTCCGCAACGTTTGAGCATGAGGAGAGAGATTTTGCCATCCGTGAGGACGGCTATGCTCGTGATTTCGGATCAACGGAATCGTACCAAGCTTCGCAGCCTTTGAAAGAGTATGGATACCCTTTAGTATCGATCAAGAAAAAGTCATCGTCAAGGGAAATCTCCTTTGGAAAGATGAATGAATCATCTTGCCAAAGGAAATGCCGTACCAAAGGAACGGCTGAGTAGTAGGGGCGAGGTTTCCTCGCCCATGTGCATGACGAAAAAAGAAAAGAACATGTTGCCTCCAAAAAAGATGAAAAAGGTTAATGTCCGCGCCCCTTGTGCTTTGGACGACGGACATAACGGGATTTGTCCTTGTGAAATTGGCCCGGCGGAGGAGGAATCCTGCGCCGTTTGGGAAGATCCTCTTTGGGAATATGGATAATATTCTCATTCTTCCTGAAAGGAGGAATGGGAACCGGACGTTTGTCTTTTCGTGCCATGATGGGAGCCTCCTTGCTCTCCTCAAAATCTTGACGATTGTCAGAACTTTGAGGAAAGGGGTAGACGTGATCTACCCGCTTTGCGTTACATGGCTTGTGCCATCACTTCTTCAAGATGATTCACAAGATCTACAAATTCCGGATGTTGTTTCCGAGCAAAAGCAATTTCGCTATTCGAGAATACCTTTCGCAGATGCAAAGGAATCACTCGCGGATAAGAGGGCTCTTCTCCCATGTCTATTTCCAGATCTAAGAGGATGGCGAATTTCCCTTCACAATTATCAAGATGCTAATCTCTTTTCTCTTGCCGCATCTTCCGCCACAGGGGACTTCCCAGATCATGCTTCTGCTCGAGGGCGTAGTCAATTGCCTCTTCAAGCGTCATGCCGGGCATGATGCGGTTGCAGGAAGCGCCAAGCCATGAGGCCTTGATCTCGAGCGACTCCCGATCATGCTGTCGATCAGCATCAGCCAGGAGGACATCCATGTCCTGCCAAGTCATGCGGAAAACCAAGGTCTGATCTTTTTGACTGCGGATCATCCAAGGTTTGCGGACACGAATACGCGGAAGGTAATCGAAACAAGTCCACTGATTCAACCATTCATGCTGGTGTTCCGCTTTATCGAGATCGCGTGCGTCCTTGGTACGCATGATGCCGCGCCTTGTACGGATGAGTCCGCGCTTCCAACTGGTTCGGTCGTCACGGGGATCTTCTTCCGTGTCCGGCGAAGTGTAGCTCTTCTTCGTGAGCTTGCGACGAATCGGCGGCTCGGGATAGGCGTCATAGGGACCAAAACCCGTATTCATGGCGACATCAAACTCGTCGCTGTAGGCACAGACCATCTCTTCGACAAACTCCGCATTGTGCGTGGCTTTCCGCAGGATGTATTCTATCCGAACGAGTTTTGACCAGTAGAAGTCATCCAAGAAGTAGGTATCGTTTCTAAGATGAGACACCACCTGCTCATGCAAGTAGGAAAGCAGATCTTTGTTTGCTTCATCGAGGTACCGCTCAAGATTGTCTTCAAGATAGAGAACAAAGTCCCGAGATTGTCTGGCCAATTCTTCCCAGTACCCGAAACCTGAAGATTCCTCGATCTCACGAGATTCTCTCTCTTCTTCCTCATAACGTTCCACTTCTTCCTCTTCTTCAGAGAACAAAGCGGGGAAGAATGGGTTGTCATCTTCATCGTCAAACTCGTCCCAGAATCGCCGAACATTTTCGGCAATATCCCGTTTGGTTTCAAAACGACGTTTGGCCATGGAAAAAACCTCTAGGGGGTTTGGGTGTGAAGAGTATACATAGGCGAGGAGACCTCGCCCCCTACGACTTGTGAAAAAAACGAAGCTTAAAAATGTTTTTAGACTTCCTCCACAAAAATGTTCATACGAGGTTATTTCTTGTGCCAATTTTATCCCTTCGACCACCGCCTCTGGCGGGGTCCCGTCCAAAGGCGGGACAAGCTCAGGGAATAAAATTGTCAAAAACTTTTCCTCTACGAATAAACACTTTTGCGGGGGGCCGGGTGCTGACGTTGTGCACCCGGCCGCGTTGTGGCTCAAGCGGAAGCCGGTTGGGGTTCGCCATCGACTTTGAGGGAACCCTTCTTGGTGGCGAGGAGTTCGTTGATGTTTGCGGCCGCGGCCACGGACGCAAGATTCTCGTCTCTGTAAAGAGCAAGGAACTCTTCGTAAAAAAGCGCGATGAGGTCGCCGAGGCTGACGGATTCGTTGTGAGACATGCTGCCTCCTTGGAGCGAAGCTCCTGGGGGGTTGGGGTTTTTTGGGACTCGACACTCTCTCAAGATCCCAGCGTGAGATATTGAGAGAGAGCCGAGTTTCCTCGGCAGGGCGATCTTCAAGAATAGATCAAGCGGTCATGGTGCGACGGACATGACGTTCAACTTGTGTGACGTCACGCTCGGCACGCTCATCTGCGACCTCTTCGATCTTCTCGAGGGACGCGGGAACTTGAATCCCCTTGGCGATCATGACTGACTTGAGGCGACGCAGAAGCTCGGTGCTCACGCGCGCGGCCGGCCAGATCATGAGGGCTTCGTCGGCAATCAACATCATACCATCAAGCGATGCCAGAACGGTTCCAATACCCGGAATCGCCGTTCCCGTGGCCATGGCCAGATCGAGAATCACGATCGACCCCAGAATGTTCCAGAGCCAGAACCAGTGGCGTCGTGACAGCCATGCCACGAATCGCACGTCAATCCACTTGAACGCACCGATCGTCGCATGCGCGACAAGACGAAGGAAGAAGGCTTTGAGAGCCATGAATGTTTCTCCTTGGGTTTAAAAGAAAAAGAACTTTTGTACGCAAACGAAATGGAGAGTCATTTGCATGCAAAAATCCTTTTGTCGCAAACTCTCCTCATTTGCAAACAATAAAAAATACCACAAAATAGGCATTTTGTCAAGGGTTTTAGCCAAAAAATGGCACTTTTACGCCCATTTTCATCCGTCGGCAGAAGAAGAGAAACATGCTAAAATAGGTGTTATCTAACCCATGCCTGTCCTTTGCCTTATGGCACGACGCAAAAAAAATCGCTCCAGACACGAAGAAGAAACCACTAAAGAATCTCCCGGTCTTAATCCCGAAACCAAACGCGGTATTGCCGCCATTCTCCTTCTTACGGCCGCCGCCGTCATCTTCCTTTCTTTTTTTGATATTGCCGGGAGCCTTGGCACAACCGTCGACTCTATTCTCGCCTACCTCTTTGGTTGGGATCGTTTCCTTGTTCCTTTAAGTTTCCTCTTTATCGCCGGCTCTCTTTTGTTCCCCAGCAAAGGCCGATTCACCACCTGGAGTACCTTGGGACTCTTTTTCTTTTTTCTTTCTTTTAACGCCCTTTTGAATTTGACCCTTGTCAATCGTCCAAACGCTCCGCTTCAAGATATTTCTCTGGCAGGTGGATACCTCGGACAATTCTTTGGAAATATTCTTCCCTCATTTACCGGTTACTGGGGTGCGTTTGTCATTGTCTGTGCTCTTCTTGTGGTTTCTCTTCTCCTCCTTTTCAACACATCCCTCTCTCGTCTCTTCGCTTTTCATCGACCATTTACTGGTCTCTTTCGATCTATCATTCACTTGGGACGTAAGGAAGATCAACAACTTTGGGATGAGGAAGGAGAAGAAGGTACGGAAGATCTTCCAGAAGAAACGGAAGAGGTTGAAAAAGATGAAGAGGAAAATACAAAAACATTTCGAGCCACACCAGTTCCTTCAATGGCCAACGAACCCGAACATGTTCTTCTTTCTTCTAAAAATCACGGACGTGTCACCATTCCTCTTGATCTTCTTCATCACTCCAATACCAAACCTCATTCCGGAGATGTGGAGCACAACAAGGAGATCATTCAAAAAACGCTCTATCAATTTGGGATTGATGTGGAAATGGGAGACACCTCCACTGGTCCCACCATTACGCAATATACGCTGCGACCTTCGCAGGGAGTGAAACTTTCTCGCATTGTTGCCCTGCAAAATGATCTTGCCTTGGCCCTGGCCGCCCATCCCATTCGTATCGAAGCGCCCATTCCCAAAAAATCTTTGGTGGGAATTGAAGTGCCAAACCAACGTATTGCCACGGTGACTTTGCGTGAGGTGTTGGAAAGTAATGCTTTCCGTCACCGCAAAGGAAAACTTTCCTTTCCTCTTGGCAAAGATGTCTCCGGCCAAACCAATGTGGTGGAAATTGATAAAATGCCGCACCTCCTTGTGGCCGGTGCTACAGGATCAGGAAAGAGTGTGTGTATCAACACCATTATCATCTCCCTTTTGTATCAAAACAGTCCGGAGGATTTGCGTATTATTTTGATTGATCCAAAACGTGTCGAAATGACCGCCTACGAAGGTGTTCCTCATCTCCTTGTCCCGCCGATCATGAAGGTGGAAGATACGGTGAACGCCCTCAAGTGGACTGTACGGGAAATGGAACGACGACTCGACACCCTTTCAAAATTCGGTGCCAGGGACATCAATTCCTACAATGCGCGAGCTGAAAAACAAATGCCGAAAATTGTTATCGCGATCGATGAACTTGCGGATTTGATGACATCCAGTGGTCGTGAGGTCGAAACCGCCATTGTCCGTATTGCCCAAATGTCACGCGCCGTAGGCATTCATCTTATCTTGGCAACCCAACGTCCATCGGTGGATGTCATCACCGGACTCATTAAAGCAAATATTCCCGCGCGCGCGGCCTTTGCGGTCGCTTCACAAACCGATTCTCGCACCATTCTCGACATGTCCGGAGCGGAAAAACTTTTAGGTCGCGGAGACATGCTGTTTACCTGTGCGGAACTTTCCAAGCCCAAACGTCTCCAAGGTGCATTTGTCTCCGAAGAAGAAGTGGAAAGTGTGGTGCAATATCTCAAAGACAAAGGGGGGCCGGATTATAATTATGCTATTACCGAGCAGGTCCGCAGCGCTTCCATTTTTGGAGATAACCGTGAGGAAAGCGATCCTTTAGCCGAAGATGCCATTCAAATTATCTTGGAATCCGGAAAAGCATCCACGTCTTATTTGCAACGCCGTATGCGCATCGGCTATGCTCGTGCCGCTCGACTTATTGATATTTTGGAAGACATGGGAATCGTAGGCCCGGGCGAAGGAGCCAAGCCTCGTGAAATTATGGTTGATGAATGGCCGCCGGGTGGAGATCTCAAAGATGGTATGCCCACGGCCGATGATGATCGTGCCGAGGCTCTACGCTCTAAACGTGTGATAAAAGATGAAGAGGAAGAACTCGAGGAACCTGAAATCCAAACACCCCCTCTTTCAACAAAAGAAACTGAGCCGGAGAAGGAAAGTGAAGAAGAAGAGTATGAGATCCTTGAAGATGACGATTATCTTAAAGCGCAAGAAGGCGACTATCCGGAAGAAGAAGATAAAACAACCTAACACGTATGGCTTTCGTGATTCGAAAACTGCAAGAAGGAGTGACTTTGGGAGAAAAATTGCGTGAGATGCGCCAAGCGGCCCATCTCACGCTTTCGGAATTAGCAGCACTCACGAAAATCCAAAAACGTTTTTTGGAAGCATTTGAAAAAGGAAATTACGAATCATTGCCCGCCCCACTCTATGCACGCCAATACCTTAAGACCTCGGTGCAAACGCTCGGAGGAGACGTAAGTTATTACCTGGAACTTTTTGAAAAAGAACACGGAACCTGTGATTGCATTGCTCATGCCAGGCTTCCCCGACAACGGACGCGAGCCAAACAATTGCGCCTGACGGGAAAAGCCGCACGTACAGGAATTATTTTTGTGGTTGTTGCTCTTGTTTGTGTGTATTTGGGAAGCCAAATTTTTACCTTGCTGCAACCGCCCGCGTTGAGCATCAACGAACCTTTGGATGGTATGACGACCGTCTCTCCTACGATCACCGTATCCGGACAAACACAAGAGGGTGCGACTATTTTTGTGAATGATCAAGAAGTTGTTTTGGAACAAGAAGGTGTCTTCCATGCGGAAATTATTTTAGAACGCGGGGTGAACATTATTGAGTTTCGGGCAACCAAACGGTATTCTCGTCCGGCGACCGAATATCGGCGCGTTATTTTTGAGACCGAAGGAGAATAAAAAAATTTCTAATTTCCAATATCTCCGGCAAAGCCGGATCCGGCTTTGCCGGACAATGATGGAGCCTTATGGCAATATCCAAAATTAAATATCCCACTCCTTCATTGGAAATTAGTAATTGGAAATTCCCTTAACCCCTCCCGTGGATAAGTCCTGACAAGATGACTTCTTGTTGAAAATCTTCAACAAAAGATTTACAGCCCACTGCGGCTGTTTTTTATTTCTCAAACGACCGTGTGTTGAAAAAAATCAACAAAACCCTTGATTTTTTGCTATTTTTTGATAAACTTTGATGGCGATAAGTTATCAACTTGCGCGAAATGATCCGTCTGTTACCCTTGTAACGTCCTAATCTTTTTTATGCCAAAACATATCACCGAACTTGTGCAGGAAAACGCCCGCACGCGTGCAGCTCTGGACGCGGTTACTCAAATTAAAGAGCGCTTTGGCGATGGCGCCATTATGCGTCTGGGAGAAGCCAAAACAATGGAAGTGGAAGCGATTAGCACAGGATGTCTCTCCATTGATCTTGCTTTAGGAGTGGGAGGGGTCCCCAAAGGACGCATTATCGAAATCTATGGACCAGAATCCTCTGGAAAAACCACTCTTGCCCAACATATTGTTGCCGAGTCCCAAAAAACCGGAGGAGTAGCCGCTTTTATTGACGCCGAACATGCTCTGGATCCCGAATATGCCACTAAAATTGGAGTCAACATTGATGAACTTTTTATCTCTCAACCAGATACAGGGGAACAAGCACTTGAGATTGTGGAAACCTTGGTACGTTCAAATGCCGTTGATGTCATTGTCATCGATTCCGTAGCAGCCCTTACACCAAAGGCGGAAATCGAAGGTGAGATGGGAGATCAACATATGGGCCTCCAAGCGCGGCTTATGAGCCAAGCGCTTCGTAAACTTGCCGCGATTGTAAGCAAGTCCAAAACAACCATCATCTTTATCAATCAAATCCGCATGAAGATTGGCGTCATGTTTGGAAACCCGGAAACCACTTCGGGTGGAAATGCGTTAAAGTTTTATTCTTCCATCCGTATAGAAATTCGTCGCAATGCGCAAATCAAACAGGGAGATCAAATCATCGGTAATCGCACCAAGGTAAAAGTTGTCAAAAATAAAGTCGCGCCTCCTTTCCGCACGTGTGAGTTCGACATCATGTATAACGAAGGAATTTCTGTCTCCGGTGATCTCCTAGATGTCGGATCTTCTACCGGAGTCGTCATAAAGAGTGGAAACAGTTATACGTTCCGTGAAGAAAAATTAGGACTTGGACGGGAAAAAGCCAAGGCTTATCTGCGGGAAAATCCTCATCTTATGAAAGAGATCCGTGAGGAGATTATTAGATCCATCAAAGACGGAGACACTGAAATTGCCGCACATCCTTCCTCCACCACTTCCCCCTCGGAAGAATAACTAGAGCCCTCAAAAATAGCTTCCAAGGTATTTTGAATGCCATTTGAGCCGAAACGATTGAAGGATGAGGAGGAATATCAAGATATTTCGACGAATCCTGAAATCGTTGCAGGCCAAATTGGCGTCAAAAGACCGGGAGATTATTTTTGAGATGGGCTCTAACATTTCAAAACAAAAAAATCGCTGACAAAAACCAGCGGTTTTTTGATAAAAACACCTTGGAATCATGTCACACGGAAATGATAATGTCCTACTTGAGGGAAATAGAAATGTCCTACCTCGCTACAATGGCGGGGTATGGAAAACATCACTATGTCCCGAAAAGAAATTGACCGTTATGAGGTCATCAAGC
>Ga0265296_1003067_pt1 | contig 16012 bp, 10 predicted proteins | sample MunlanPumphouse1_FD_189073 | JGI IMG/M metagenome (GOLD analysis project Ga0265296, IMG submission 189073) | Groundwater microbial communities from a municipal landfill in Southern Ontario, Canada - Pumphouse #1 | ecosystem: Environmental > Aquatic > Deep subsurface > Groundwater | place... | reverse complement strand
TTCAGCCTTGCACGGGGGCAAATCATACAATATTGACTTCCGTCTTTTGTTGCCGAACGGTGAAGTTCGTGCTGTGCACGAAGAAGGGGTGGTTCTTCTTGACAAATCCGGCAACCCTATTCACGCCTCAGGCACAGTACAGGATATCACCGAACGCAAGCGGGTAGAGGAGAAACTGGCAGAGTCGGAGAGACTGTATTCAAGCATGGCCAATAGCTCGCCAATTGGAGTCTACATCATTCAGGATGGCAAATTTACCTTCGCGAACCAGAAGTTCTGTGATATGACTGGTTTTTCCAGGAATGAGCTCTCAGATATGGAACCCTGGAGTTTGGTTCATCCGAAAGATCGGGAGATGGTTAGAGTAAATGCGGTTCGGATGTTAAAGGGCCGGTCCAGCGTTGCCTATGAATACCGGGCTATCATCAAAAACGGGGAAACCAGGGTAATCCTGGAAACGGTCGCTTCCATTCAGCACCTGGGAAAGCGGGCAACCCTGGGTAATTACATGGATATCACCGAACGCAAACAGATGGAGCGGGATATACAGGATAAAAAAGAGCAACTGGCTGCACAGAATGAGGAACTTCAGCAAAAGATTGAGGAAATAGCCAAAGCCAGGGCATATAGCGATGGATTGCTCAGTAGCATGAGCGATGCCTTCCTGTTACTCGATTTTGATGGAATAGTGCATGATGCCAATGACGTTTATTTCAAAATGATGGGCTATACTCGTGAAGAAGTATTGGGGCAACTGATGAAGACCGCGCCCTTGACTCAGGAGGGAATAAAGACGGCGTTTGAGCGACTAAAGAAACACAAGGCCGGGATTCAGATGGGGAACTGGGAGACAACCATCACCAATAATTATGGGGAAAAGGTCACCATGGACGTTTCTCCCAATGTGATAAGAGATGCCCAGGGCAACCCGGCGATGCTGTTTACTGTGTTGAGGGACATCACGGAACGCAAACGGATGGAGGAGAAGCTCAAAGAATACTCAGGGAATCTCGAAAAAATGGTTGAAGAACGAACAAAGGAACTTAAAGACGCCCAGGCGGACCTGGTGCGCAGCGAGCGGCTGGCCATGCTGGGGCAGTTCTCCGGGAGCATATCTCATGAGCTGAGGAACCCCCTGGGCGTGATAGACAGTTCGGCATACTATCTCAAAACAAAACTGGAAGGTATTGATGAAAAGGTGTCGCTGCACCTCGACCGAATCAAATCCGCCGCAGGTAAGGCCAACGCTATCATCCAGAGCATTCTCGAATTGACCAGAATGCATGACCCCAAGCTGGACAGGCTTGATATCAACGCCGTTATCGCCGGCGCAATCGCTGTCTCTAATGTGCCGGCTAAGGTGAATCTGATGCAGGATTACTCGGAGCCGGAGATCTGGGTGAACGGCGACCTGGAGCAACTTCTCATGGCATTCCAGAACATTATCAAGAATGCCGTAGAGGCGATGGAAGGCGCAGGGACGCTGAAGTTGACAGTCCACACCACCATTGATGGCCGGGTTGAAATCTCCATTGGCGATAGCGGCATGGGCATTGCTCCCGAAAACCTGGCTAATATTTTCGAGCCGCTCTTCAGCACCAAAGCCAAGGGCATTGGCTTTGGCCTTGCCATCACCAGGATGGTTATTGAAAAGCACAAGGGCACAATAGAAGTCAAATCGGAAGTGGGGAAAGGAACAACATTCATCGTGCGGCTGCCGCAATCGATAGTGGAGAAGAGTTGAGCAGGTGGCAGTATTGACATCGATCTGCCTGGTATCTTGTAACACACCTTTTGGTGTTGAAATGGGGCAACTTGGTTTGTACTGTCTGTCTAACGCCCCCTGCGCTTTGTGAAAGAGGGGGACGAAGGGGAGTTTAACCGTTGAACAACTATCGGTGTTATCCGAACTTATAATTGATACAAGACACTGGTAAAAAGGAGGGGTAAAGATGCCTGAAAATCTGAAGGTGCTGGTTGTTGATGATAACGTGGAGTTCTGCCAGAACGTAGCCGATATCCTGGAAATGAGGGATTATAAAGTGAAAATTGCCTATGATGGGCTCAATGCCATCGAGATGGTAAAAGAGGATGGTTTCAATCTGGTGTTAATGGATTTCAAGATGCCGGTGATAGACGGCGTGGAAACATTCAAGAGGCTCAAGGAAATTGCCCCTGAAACGGCAGTCATCTTTATAACTGCCTATGCAACGGAGAACATCATCGATGATGCGCTGCGGCAAGGCGCCTTTGGCTGCCTCAAGAAACCGTTGGACTTTGAAAGGCTCTTTGCCGTCATTGAAAACACAATCGCTGATGGGGCCCTCGTGCTCGTGGTGGATGATGACCAGGATCTCTGCGCCAATATGGAAGCTATACTGAGTGATCGGGGTTTCAGGGTAAGCGTAGCCCTCGATGGCAGAATAGCTTTGGAGAAGATAAGGGAGAACAATTTCGATATCATTCTTCTTGATATGAAGTTGCCTTACCACAATGGACTGGAGATATATTTAGCTGCCCGTGCCCTGCGGCCAGATATGACGGCAATTATCACTACCGGCTATCCGCAGGAAATGGGGGGTATGGCACAGCAAGCCCTGAAAAAATGTGCCTATACCTACCTGGAGAAGCCGGTGAACATAGATGAGCTGACTCAGCTTCTTGAGCAGATTGCAGAGGATAAGGGCCGGGGAACACTCAAGAAGCCTCAATAGGCTATCCCAAAATCCAAATTCCCCTTAGTCCCTCCTTCGGCGAGCTCAGGACAGGCTCTTTGCTAAAGGGGGAAGATTTCTCCTCCCTTTGAGAAAGGGAGGCTGGGAGGGATTCAGCAGGCTGTCCCCAAAAATCGTCTGATGGGAGGACACAATGGAGAAAGTGACTCAAATACTTGTTGTGGATGATGATGTGGACCTGGCTTCAAACCTGAAGGACATTCTGGTTGACGAAGGTTACACTGTAAGCGTTGCCCACAGCGGGAAAGCGGCCATCACTCTGTGTAGAGAACAGTCATTTCCCCTGGTGATCAGCGATCTCAAGCTGCCGGATATATCAGGCGTAAACCTGGTCAATCAACTGGCAGAAATGATGCCCGGCATGGAGAGCATCATCATCACCGGCTATGCTTCGCTGGATACCGCCCTCAATGCCGTCGGGCACAAGCATATAATCGCCTATAAGACCAAGCCGGTCGATATCGGTGACTTCCTTTCATTTATCAGACAGGTGTTTGAACGCAAACAGGCCGAGGAGGCGCTAGAGGAGAGCGAGGAGAAATACCGTTCCCTGGTTAACAATGTTCCTGCTATCGTGTGGGAAAGCGATCAGAGATATAATCTTACCTTCGTCAGTCCAAATGTGCAAACAATCCTGGGATATACGCCGGAAGAAATGCGCCTGAAGAGCATCAGCGCCATTGTTGAGGAAATCCATCCTGATGATATTAAGCATGTGAGCAAAGCGTATAAAGCGCTGATTGAGAAAGGGGCACGTTTTGATTGTGAGCACAGGAGCAGGAAGAAGGACGGGGATTGGATATGGTTGCGCTCCAGGGCAATTGCCACCCGTGATAAAAAAAAGGCAATTTGGGCTAACGGCTTGACTTCGGATATCTCCAAGCGCAAACGGGCGGAGGAAAAAATTCTGCTGCGTAATCGGGAACTCATTTGCCTTAATGAAATCGCGGCCATCGTGAGCCAGTCCAACGATCTGAACCGGACCCTTAATAATGCCCTGGACAAGGTAATAAAAATCCTTGACATGGATTTTGGAGCCGTTATCGTTATCGATTCGCAAGATGTGCAGTCGGTTAAAGTTAGCATCGGTTTCTCTCCGGAGTTCAGTGAAAAAATTGCCAATTTGCAGATAGCTGGGGGGCCCGGAGGAATTATAGCCAAATCGGGGGAATCGATTTTCGTGGAAGACATATCAATGGACCCCCGTGTTGTAAGCAAGGATGTCGCTAAGGATGAAGGGGTGAAATCTTTTGCCAGGGTGCCGTTAAAGGCAGAGGATAAGGTTTTTGGCTTGCTTTGTGTCATGAGCAGGAAATCCAAGAAGGTTTCCTCCTCCGATATGCGGTTGCTGGAAACCATAGGAAGTCAAATCGGTATGGCTATCGAGAATGCCCGGCTTTCTGAGCAGGCATCCAGGGTCAAAACGCTGGAAGAGATCGACCGGTTGCGAAGCGAGTTGTTTGCCAATGTCTCCCATGAACTCCGCACCCCACTTACTACTATCAAAGGATATTCTACCCTGCTCATAGAATATGAGCGCAGGTTGACAAACGAGGAGAAAAAGCAGTACCTGGAAATTATAGATAAATCCGTGGACAGGCAGGTAGCGCTGATTGAGCAACTATTGGATATGACTCGGCTGGAGACCGGCACATTCAAGCTGAAAAGGAACTTCACGAACATATCGGGGTTGCTGAGCGATGCGGTGGCTGACGCACAGGTGAGGGCTCCAAATCATAAGATCGTGCTGGCTCTGCCCAAGGGATTGCCGGAGGTCAAAATAGATAGGGAACGGATTTTGCAGGTGATCAATAATATCCTGAACAATGCCGTCAACTACTCAGATGAAGGAACTAAGGTGACAGTATCTGCAAAGCAGGAAGAAAAGGGGTTGTTGATCTCCATCATCGATGAAGGGATCGGCATCCCCGCCAAGGACCTGGAGAGGGTGTTTGACCGTCTGTTCCGTGTTAACCAGCGCAAAAAACCTCAGGTCGGGGGCATTGGGCTGGGGCTGGCTATATGCAAAGGGCTGGTGGAGGCACACAAAGGCAGGATTTGGATGGAAAGCAAGGAAGGGAAAGGGAGCACCTGTTACTTCACTCTGCCACTGGAGACGGAGGGGATGACCCAGGTGAGAAATAATGAGAGGCCGTTGAGAATGTAGTGCGAGGCTTTAGCTTCGCAGGAAGCAACCCTGAAGGGTCGCGCTATGGGGCATTTTGGGGGTGATGGTATTCAAAACCGTGTGAAATCGAGGCTAAATTAAACAGTCTAAGTGAGCAAAGAGGGGGGAGGATAATATGACATTAAGGAAAGTGACCATATTAGCAGTCGATGACGATGCGCGCATATTGCGTATGATACAGCGCATTCTCGAACTGGAAGGTTATCGGGTAATCAAGGCCATTAATGGTGAAGACGCCCTTGCTGCTTTTGATGAGGGAACACCGGATTTAGTGTTGCTGGATATAATGATGCCCGGCATGGATGGGAGCGCTGTGTGTGAGCGCATTCGCGAGTTTTCCCAGGTGCCGATAATCATGGTGACTGCCAAAGGTGATGAGACAGAGAAGGTCAGGTGTTTGGATGCCGGCGCTGATGACTATGTGACAAAACCCTTCTCTTCAAAAGAGTTCGCTGCGCGAATCAGGGTGGCATTGCGCCACACAACACTCTGGGATGAACGCTCCGATCCCAAGCTCGTTTTCAAAGATATGGAGATAGATTTTGCCCGGCATAAGGTCACATTGAACGGGAGGGAATTAGACCTGACCGCTACTGAGCACAGGTTATTGTCTTACCTGGCACGTAACGCCGGCCGGATACTCACCCCGGACCAGATATTGGGACAGGTGTGGGGTGAAAATTACACCGGGGAAACTCACCTGCTTCAAGTAAACATAGCCCGGCTCAGGCGGAAGATCAAGGACGATGTCAAAAAACCAGTATACATAGTGACCAGGCCAGGCATAGGATACATGATGCCGGAGGAAGCTCCGGTAGAGGTATCGAAGGTGCAAGTGAAAAATCGCGAAGCAGGCCTCGATTGATAATTTCGTATACCATTAGCACCGAAGGGGGTAAAGGGAATGAAAAAAGAGCGGCGCATTCTGGTAATAGACGATGACGAGGAAATTCTGGAGATGCTAAGACGCTTTCTTGAGTTGGAAGGATATAATGTCATCACAGCCAGCGATGGCGAAGCCGGACTAGCCCTGCTGGAGGAGCAAGTCACAGACCTGGTTCTGCTGGATATTATGATGCCCGGGCTTGATGGTTTTAAGGTTCTTGACCGGATACGAAAACGCTCCAACGTCCCTGTGATAATGCTGACTGCAAAGGGGGATGCGCTCACAGTGCACAAAACTATTGAGATAGGCGCGGATGACTATGTGAGAAAGCCGTTTAGCACAAAGGAGCTTCTGGCTCGCATCAAGGCAAAACTGAGACGCGCTTAGCAAGCCCATATTTCATGAGGATCATCCAATGCCAAACAATGCTCCGGAGAATGGAAATACCATAATCCGTGGCTTTGCTTTCTCCTTCAAGCAAAGCTCCGAACCGGTGTTACCCCTCCCCCGAGAAAAATGTTGGTGGGGCGGGATTCCGCCAGCTACTGTCTAGCAGCTCTGACGGTAAGAACAGGGATGTTCCCGGCATGCAAAACCTTATCTGTGATGCTGCCAAACACCCACCTGCCGATCCCGGAACGCCCGTGGGTGGACATGGCAATGAGGTCGATATTATTCTCATCGGCGAAAGAGATGATCTCCTGGGCCGCCGAACCGGAACGCAACGCGCTTGATACGCTAAGCCCGCTCTTCCGGAGTCCCATCTCGATCTTATCCAGGTAATCCAGGACAGCCGTTTGCCGGCTGGCCTCCTGCCTTGCGGTCGGCGCGGCGACTGTTGCCACATCCGGCATCGAAGCAATTATGATCGGTTCAACGATCTGTAACAGGATAACTTCGATGTCCAAAGCCTTTGCCAGTGCCTCCACCTGCGGAATCGCGCTCTCCCCTAATTCGGAGCCATCCAACGGGACAAGCACCTTCCTGATCAGGCCTTTTTGCTTGATGGCTTCCCCAGCAGCAGGATTTTTGACCAGCAGAACCGGCCGGCTGGTTGCGCGAAGCACCTTGGCTGCAATGTTGCCCAGAAGCAGTGGCCCTTCGCCAGAGCTGCCAGAAGCAGTCATCGCAATAAGATTTATGTCATTCTCTTCGGCATATCGCACGATCTCAGCGGCAGCTTTCCCCGTCAACACATTGGTGTAGACCGCTGTTTCCTTCTTTGCCTTGAAGTTCCCCAGATCATATTCCACCTGAGTCATGAGCCGATCCAGATACGGACGATAGACGTTGTCAAGATTGGCATTCGTCATCTCCGATACGCTGACAAGATAAACCGCGGCTCCATACCGGGCAGCGATCTCTTCTACATACGGCAAAACCATCTCAGCGGTAGTGGAACCATCCAGCGGGACCAGGATTCTATTGTACATTTTTCACCTCACACAATTACGGGCGGAATTGGCAAGCGGCCCAGCGCTTCAAGACTCCTTGAGCAATGGTGTTATTATAACCGTTATCGCTCTTATTGTCTTCTTCTGAGTTCCCGATTCCGCGCGGCGGAATACGCCTGGCAAGAAACTGTCACCATTCGTCTTTCCGGCGAAGGCCGGAATCCATGCAAAGGCTCCTGGATTCCGGGTCAAGCCCGGAATGACGGTTTTGGAGGGGAGTTTCTGAATAGAAGGCAAGTTTCCTTGACCCGTGGATTCCCACCCATGAGCAAATCAGATCACTTCCGATCAGGCTTTCACCCGGCTGCCGCTCGCGGCAAATCTACAAATTATGATGTCTTTGCGAGTCCTTCGACTATGTCATTCTGAGCCTTTCGCTTTGTGTCATTCTGAACAGCGTGAAGAATCTGTTCAACGCTCAGAGCCTGCCCTGAGCCAAGCCGAAGGGCTCAGGACTCCTCGCAATGACAGGTGAGACATGGCTTCAAAGAATCCCCTGTTTAAGGAGCTTTCACAAACACTGATGACCTCCACACCTTTTTTCTTGCCTGAACAGGCTCAAATATTCTTGCAATATTTACCGAACTGTAATACTGCGTTTCAGATACTCGCTATGCCCATGCCAGGTCAGAATGCCCCAACCAAAAGACAATAAATTTTTATGAAATGTTTACCAAACTGTGATTTAAAATCAGGGGACAACCGCTTAAACGCATGATAAAATGCATCCACGGCACTGAGCTATGCTGAAAAACCGGGGTAGCATACACCCAGAAAAGTTTCTGGATTTCATGCATACAAAATACATGCAGTTCATCTATACAGTTAATCCGGAGGTCAACTAAACTCAGATAAGCCCCGATTATCCCGGATTCTCAAATAAGACAACCGGAGGTTACCATGAGGCGGAGCGAAAAGGCATGACAACATTCAGAATCACCATTACGGAATCCAATCGGCAAAAAGGGTGCAAGGGATAATGAACTCAGCGCTGATTCTTGTGGTTGAAGACGATTCTTCCATCGCGGAGGATATCCGGAACCGGCTCAAAGGCATGGGCTATGAAATTCTGGTGGTCCATACCGGCGAGGATGCCATCCGGCATGCCGGAGAAATCGCCCCGGACCTGTTGCTCATAGATATCAATCTGCAAGGCAACATCGATGGAGTAGAGACCGCCGCATATATCAGCAGCCGATGGGATATCCCTCTGATCTACCTGACAGACTATTCGGATGAGACAAAACTGGAAGAATCCAAAGCCACCAGCCCAATGGCATACCTCACCAAGCCACTCAAAGACCGTGAATTGCAGATCAACATTGAGATGGCTCTCCGCCGGCATCGAATCGGGAACCTGCAAAAGGCAAGTGAAGAAAAATACAAGGCAATTTTTGAAAATTCCCGCGATGCCATTTTTTGTATTGATGAGCAGGGCACGATCGTTGACGTCAACCACGCACTAGAGAATAGCTTCGGTTACAAAAAAGCGGAAGTGATGGACAAGCATTTCGCCGAAATTGAACTTGCCATCCCGGAGATGAAAGAGGAGATGATCGGCCTCTATGAGAAAGCCCTTGCCGGCAAACTCAATTACTGGGTCTACTCGGAAATTATCCACAAAGATGGCCGCCGTATTTTTATTGAGTCGTGCCACGATCCTATCAAGCTTGAAAACGGCAAACGAGGCATCCTCGTTATCATGAGAGACGTCACCAGGCGCAAGGAGGCAGAACAGGCGATAATTGAGAGGAACGAACTTCTTAATGCGCAAAATGAGCAACTGCGCGCTATCGAAGAATATTCGCCGGAAGCAGTCGCGCGAGTTGACCGGCACCACAGGCATCTGTACGTCAATGCGGCCCAGGCGAAATCGACTGGCATTCCGCAAGATGAGTGGATCGGCAAAACCAGCCGTGAATTAGGCTTCCCGAAAGATATATGCACGTTAGGTGAAAACGCAATCGATGAAGTGTTCCGGACCGGAAAAGCCAAACGTCTGGAAATCAGCTTTCCCGATGGCCAATCCTTCGATTCGATTCTGAGTCCGGAATTGGATACCGAAGGTAAAGTGAAAGCGGTCATCAGTTCCTCGCGAGATATCACCGCACGAAAGCAGATTGAGAATGAATTAAGGCAATCAAGGGAAGCACTTCGGGCTTCATTGGAAGCATCTCCGTATGCCATAGGTGTAATGAATCTGCAGGGAATTATCACTTACGTATCCCCGCAAACGATCAGGATGTTCGGTTATGAGAATGTTGAGGAAATGCTGGGAAGAAACCTCTCAGACTTTGTCGCAGAGACAAGCCGGGAAAAGACGGCCCACAATTTTCAGGAAATTTTGAGGGAAGGCATTTCAAGGGATACAGAATATGATGCCTTGAAGAAAGACGGGACTCCATTTGCCGCTTCAATCAGCGCTGCCGTGATCAGAGATGTTTCCGGCAAGCCGATCAGCATTATTGGCTTCACAAAGGATATCACCGACCGAAAACGGGCGGAAGAGGAAGAGGCTCGGTCCAGGGCTCTTGAAGAACTTGACCGGATGAAGACGGCTCTCCTTGCCAGTGTTTCCCATGAACTCAGAACGCCCCTCACTTCCATAAAAGGATTGGCCAGCACCCTCCTTCAACCCGATGTATCATGGGACCATCAGACACAACAGGAATTCCTCTATGAGATCGACCAGGCTGCCAACAGGCTGACCTACATCGTGAGCGATCTGATCGATATGTCCCAACTGGAAGCGGGCACGATGAGAATGGAAAATATGCCAATCAAGCTATCTACTATTCTAAATAAGATTAACCGCCAGTTAACCACGGCGACCCAGAAGCACAAGTTTGAAATCAAAGCAGCTTACGACCTTCCCATCATCGATTGCGACGAGGTCCGCATCGGGCACGTGATCACAAACCTGGTTTCCAACGCCGCTTCCTATTCCGACGAGGGAACAACGATCACCCTGGAAGCGAGGCGCGCCGGCGAAAAGATTGAAGTCAGCGTAACCGACCGGGGGATCGGCATTGCCCAAAATGAGCTGGAAAGAGTGTTTGACCGGTTCTACCGTTTGGAGACCGGCGTAACGCGCCGGAGGGGAGGGAGCGGATTGGGACTATCGATCTGCAAAGGAATCATCGAACGTCACGGGGGCAAGATTTGGGCGGAGAGCCATGAGGGCAAGGGCTCCCGATTCACCTTTACCCTGCCCGCCTACAAAATTTTCGATGATTAAAGAAGCCCTGATAAATTGGTCAGGATTACCCCTGTCGGGGGCCTGCCACCGAGGGTCATCTGGGGTTGGGTGTTTCCTGTAGGGGCGCGGCATGCCGCGCCCCTACGAAATTCCCCCCAGGATCGGGGGGCGATCAATCCCTGATCAGGGCTTGCTTAATTTACGCTTCTGGGCCGATACTGCAACGCCTCAGCAAGATGACCGGAGTTGATGGTCTGGACGCCTTCGAGGTCGGCGATGGTGCGCCCCAGTTTCAGGATTCGGTGGAACGAGCGGGCAGAGAGCGAGAGCTGCCTGGCTGCTGCCTGAAGCAGGTTCTGGGCATCGGGATCCGACTGGCAGAAATCGCGAATCTCGATCGGTGTCATATCGGCGTTACAGATGAGCCTGGTGCCCTCAAAACGTTTTCGCTGGATTTGGCGCGCCGCCTCAACTCTGGCTCTGATCATCTGGGAACTCTCTCCCAATCGATCATCGGTCAGCTTCTCATAATCGATTCGAGGCACCTCGACAAAAATATCGATCCGATCAATCAAAGGCCCGCTGATTCGCTTCTGGTAGCGGGAGACCAGAGTCGAGGAGCAGGTGCATCGCTTCACCGGATCACCGTAGTAACCGCAGGGACAGGGGTTCATTGCCCCGATCAGCATGAAATTGGCCGGATAAGTGATGCTGCCCTGGGCGCGTGTTATGGTGACCACCCGATCTTCCAGCGGTTGCCGCAGAACCTCAAGGACCTGGTTCCCGAACTCCGGCATCTCATCCAGGAATAGCACACCCCGGTGGCTCAAGCTTATCTCTCCGGGCTTGGGCGAGCGTCCCCCTCCCACCAGCCCGATATTTGAGATGGTGTAGTGCGGCGCGCGAAAGGGCCTCTGGACAATGAGCGGCACATCGGAAGGGAGAAGCCCGCTCACGCTGTATATCTTGGTGACTTCCAGGGCCTCATCGGCGCTCATCTGCGGAAGGATGGATGGGATGGATCGAGCCAGCAGGGTTTTGCCGCCTCCCGGCGGCCCGCTCATGAACAGGTTATGTCCGCCGGCGGCCGCCACCTCCAGGGCTCGCTTGGCATGTTGTTGCCCCTTTATATGAGCCATGTCTATGCCCGCATATACCCTCTCGACTTCTTCCAGAGGGTTCCCTTTCATAACGTAGTTTGGGATCGAAATCTCGCCGCGCAGATGGGCAACTAATTGCTCAAGCGATTCTACGGGAATGACATTTAATCCCTGAATGAGGGCTGCTTCCCTGGCATCAGCGGCGGGGACAAATACCGGCGAAAAGCCTTTTCCCTGGGCCAGCGATACCATGGGGAGGATGCCGTGAGTGTGGCGCAGGCTGCCATCAAGTGAAAGTTCGCCCAAAAAGAGGGCATTCGAGGTGTCAAAAACGGCTTGCTCGGAGCTGAGTATGATTCCTACCGCAATGGGGAGGTCGTAAGCCGGGCCAGCCTTTTTCAGATCGGCGGGGGCCAGGTTGACGGTAATACGCCTTCCGGGGAAGGAACAGCCGGCGTTTCGGATAGCCGATCGCACCCTTTCGCGAGACTCCTGCACCGCAGTGTCCGGCAGGCCAACAATGGTGGTCGATGGCAACCCGCCGGAGATATCCACCTCTACTTCGACCAGTTGACCCTCAAGCCCGACCACTGCGGCAGAATTTACTTTCGCCAGCATAGCTTCAGATGATACTATCGGCTTTGGTTATTGTCAATGAAAGCCACTATCCCACTTGCCCACCGCTGAGATTGCTTCGTCGCCTGCGGCTCCTCGCAAAGACGAAAAACAAACCTTCGTTGCGAGCGCTTAATCGTCATTGCGAACGAAGTGAAGCAATCTCTCTTGCTTTTAAGAAGGTTCCTTAGCTATCCCCTGCCCAGCGACGCCTGAAAGAGACGCTCATAAATTGGCCCGCCCGGCATGAGCGTGCTCTTCATCAAATTGATGCGGTCAACCCTGAAAGCAAGCTGATCTTTCACTTGCATTGAGCTGAGCAATCTTCCTAAATCACCCCGTTCCCTGGAACTTGCCTGATCGCGAACCCGCCCCAGGGTCAGATGCGGCGAGAAGTCCCTCGCTTCCGGGGCGAAACCCAAAGGAACCAAGGCTTGATCAAGCTGCTTTTGCAGTTTGACGACATTTGGAACGTCTCCCCCAACCCCAACCCACACCACCCTTGGCGATCTCAGATTGGGGAATGCGCCCAAGCCCTGCAACTCCAGCATGCACAGCTTAGCTTCCGCGGCCTCTGTTTCGATTGCCTGATTTAGGGCAGATATCTTCTCAGGGGAAATATCCCCCAGAAACTTGAGCGTCAGATGAATCCCTTTCGGATCGACCCACTTGACTACTCTCTCCTGCCCCGGCCTTATCTTGTCCAGTAATTCGGATAGAATATCCTTTACCTCTGAAGGGAGTTCGAGGGCAATAAAGGCGCGAATCGATTCCATCATCAAAGCCCCAGGATCAGGCGGGCGTTTTCGCCCAGTATCTTATCTCTGGATTCCTGCGAGATGCCTAGCTTATCCAATCCATTGATGATTCGCTTTTGGGTGATGAGAGGGTAATCGCTGCCAAAGAGTATTTTTTCTGCTCCAATGATCTCGGAGACACTCGGGAAGATTTCGTACTTATACAGGAAAGGCGAGGCTGCTGTATCGAAAAAAACATTCCGCAACGCCTGGCCCACCTCCGGCATCAGGGCATAGAACGGGAGTCCGCCTCCCCAATGGGCACAGACAATACGGGCATCGGGAAAATTGGTAATGAACCGATAGAGCATGCCCGGCAGCACATTGCCTTTCCCCGGATAGATATGCCCCACCGGCTCTGAGGAGTGCGTCAAAAGAATCAGGTTATGCTTTTGGGCCGCCTCGACGATTGGCTCCATCAGGGCTTTATCGCCCAGATCGAACCCCTGCACATGAGGCATGATCTCCCCAATGCCTCGCATTCCACCCTTTGCGCAGCGCTCGATCTCGGAAACCGCATCTTCAGACTCAGGCTGCACGGAGCAAAAGCCGATAATCCTTCCGGGATACCGGTTTGCGGATTCCATAATATAGTCGTTGGTCTGCCGGCAGAGATCAACGCCGGCCCATCCGATATTGAGAGCAACCGAGACATCGATGCCATCTCGATCCATGCTGGCGATGAGGTCTTCAGCGGTGGCAAACCTGGATTTGGGATCGGCATAAAGGCCCTGAAAGCAGGGGTCCCGCTGAGCAAGATCATGGCATCTTCCCTTTATCTCAGGGGGAACGATGTGGGTATGGAAATCAATGATCACGCTCGCATTATAGCAAGCTGCCTCACAAGGGGTCAAATCTGCCATAATCCGAGGGGTTATTTCTGCCGGTTGCAAGGATGCTGCGAGCCACTCTTGCCCCTCCCGGAAAAAGAAGGGCAATAATCCGCTGATTCGGGATTCGCTCCGTGCATTTTCGGTTGACAGATAATTTACACCTGTGCTACGATGCCCTTGGCTTGCATGAATCAGCGGCCTTAGCGCAAAATCGATGAAAACACCTTTTGAATCCCAAACATAACCAGGGAGAAAGGCTTGGGTTTTAGATTCACCAAGGAGGCTTGATTATGGATATTGATCTAAACGAAGAACAAGATATGCTGCGAAAGATGTCTCGCGATTTTCTTACTACTAAGTGCCCGGGGTCATTGGTCAGAGCGATGATGAAGGACGAGAGAGGCTATCCCCCCGATATATGGAAGGAAATTTCAGAATTGGGTTGGCTGGGATTGGCATTCCCCTCTCAATATGGCGGCGAGGGCGGCAGCTTCCTCGACCTGATGGTGCTCATCGAAGAGATGGGGCGCGTCTGCTTCCCAGGGCCGTTTCTTTCTTCGGTCATCGGCGGATTGTTCATCCTCCACGCGGGAAACGAGGAACAGAAAAAGGAATTCCTCCCGCGCCTGTGCAAAGGCAAATTGTTAGCCACACTGGCCGTCTATGAAGAAGATATCCGATTCGATTCTTCGGGGATCAACTTAAAGGCTACCCACGATAAAGATGGATTCGTCCTATCCGGCGCCAAGATGTTCGTCCCCGATGCCAATGTGGCGGACTTGCTCATATGTGTTGCCAGAACCGGCAAAGCGCAGGGGACTGACGACGGAATAACGCTGTTCCTTGTCGATAGCAAAAGCCCCGGAGTAGAATGCACACTCCTGAAACCCCTGGATGGTTCGAAGCAATGCCGGGTGGTTTTCAACAAAGTGAAAGTCCCCGGCAGCGCCGTTCTGGGAACGGTAGACAAGGGCTGGCAAGCCGCTCGAAAGATACTGGGCATGGCAGCGGCGGCAAAGTGCGCCGAGATGCTTGGCGGCGCCGAAGCCGTGGTGGCGATGACGGTCCAATATTCGAAAGAGCGCATTCAATTCGGCCATCCTATCGGCTCTTACCAATCCCAGCAGCACCGCTGCGCCGATATGAAAACCGATGTTGACGGCATGAGGCTCACCACGTATCAAGCAGGATGGATGCTATCGGAGAACATCCCTTGCGTCAGGGAAGTGGCCATAGCCAAAGCCTGGGCCAGCGATTCCTTCAGGCGGATTGTCTACGCCGGTTTGAGGCTCCACGGAGGGATGGCTGTTATCAACGAACATGATATGACTCTGCATTATAAAAAGGCTCTTGCCAGCGAGTTTTATTTCGGCGATGCCAGATATCATCGAAAAGTGGTCCTGCAAGAACTGGGAGTCTGATTCTGTATGGGCACGGCATGCCGTGCCCCTGCCTCGCCCCACTGGAACCCCGATAAATGTCCCCCGCCTGAAAAGCGGGGCTTATCAATTTATTCTCTTTTAGGGTCTAATACCCCGCCGCTTGCGGCGAAGACCAATTAAGGCTACTGTGATACCCCGACGCTTGCGTCGGGGAGAATGTCATTGAAAGGGGGGTTCTCACCGGACGAGTCTTCAGGCGAGAAGCGATAACTCAATCGCTGGATTCGGGTGGCTGTTGAAAATTGACAACCTTTGGCCCCTCCGATATAGTTGAACTGGTTTGATTCCGGCTTTGTGATACTCGAAGTACGGCATGAAAGATTATTATGATATTCTCGGCGTCACGGAGAACGCAGATTCTTCTGAAATCAAGGTCGCTTTCAGAAGGCTGGCATTTGAACATCACCCCGATAAGAATCCCGGAAATGAAAAGCAGGCCGAAGAGCGATTCAAAGAGATCAATGAGGCATACAGCGTTCTCAGCGATGAGGCAAAAAGGCAGGAATATACTGCCTTGCGCAACGGTAGATTTTCCGGTGTTGGTTCTAAGAGGGGCTTTCGAAGCTTCAACCAGGAAGACATTTTCAGGGAGACATTTTCCGATCGAGCTGCCTTCGATGATCTGAAACGGATGTTCGCTCAGGCCGGGCTCAGGTTCGATGAGAATTTTCTAAATAAGGTGTTCTTCAGCGGACGCGGTTTCCAGATTCGATTCGTCAAGGGTCATGGTGGAGGCAGGTGGAGCTATCAAAAATCCGACTCG
>Ga0265296_1003066_pt1 | contig 16013 bp, 16 predicted proteins | sample MunlanPumphouse1_FD_189073 | JGI IMG/M metagenome (GOLD analysis project Ga0265296, IMG submission 189073) | Groundwater microbial communities from a municipal landfill in Southern Ontario, Canada - Pumphouse #1 | ecosystem: Environmental > Aquatic > Deep subsurface > Groundwater | place... | reverse complement strand
CCGGGGGTCCCAGCGCAGAGTAGCGCCGTTTACTTCCACAAAAGCCGCGTCCTTGGCAAAGGGAGTGATTCTGGCCTTTTTAGCCTCTTCCAGGGCCAACCTGGCCGCGGTGGTCTTGCCCACCCCGGGTGGGCCGTACAGGATTATGTGCTGCGGGTAAGGAGAGGCCAACTTGGCCAGCAAAGCCCTGACGGACCGCTCCTGGCCGACGATTTCTTCAAAAGTGGACGGCCTGAGAAACTCCATCGCGGATGCGGAAAGCTTACGCTGTTCCATTTTTTCAAGAATAGCGAGCTTTTTTAAGGTTTGCGCGTTTTCCGGCCCGGTGTTTTCTTTAATCACCTGCATTCTGATTTCTTTGATGTAATCTTCATGCCGCTGTTGAAGTTTTTCGCTTATTTTCTTCTCAAGCTTGTCTTCCACCGTACGCCTGGCGATAGTGTCCGCTATTTCTTCCTCGATTTCTTCTATGATGTCCGGGATCTCTTCATAAGTCGGCAGGGTGTCATAGGTGGGATCCTCGAAAACCAACTTCTGGAGGGCCAGAACCCTCTCCTCCAGCTTTTCGGAACGCATGAACTGCAGTGCTTCCAGTTTTCCCGCCCGCAAAACCAGTTTGTCGGAACCATAAAGGTTGGCCAGGAGACTATAAAGCGCTGTGACCTGACGTTTTAGCTGTTCGTGGCCCTTAAGTTTACTGGAAGTCTCATTTTTAGCGCTTCCAATAAACTTTTCGAGGAATACTTTCATCTTGAGCTCCTTTCTGATCTGTCAGAAGAATGAGATTGGGCTGCTTTAATCACCAACAACCTCTACTTTAACCTCAGCCTGGATGTTCGGGTGCAGCTTGGCTATCGCGGTATAAACCCCCAGTTGTTTAATCGGCTCTTTGACCACCAGCTTTTTCTTGTCCAGTATGATTTTATGCTGACTGGTCATGGCATCGGAGATATCCTTGTTATTAACCGATCCAAAAAGCCTTCCTCCCTCGCCTGTTTTCGCCTTGATCACAACTGTGAGGTTATCCAGGCGCGCGGCAAGTTCCCTGGCTTCCTGCTCTGTTTTCTCTTCTTTTGCAGCCTGGGCCTGCCGCCGTACAGCGAGCTCATTCATCTTACCCTGGGAGGCCTCTGCGGCCAGGCCGCGGGGGAGCAGGTAATTCCGGGCATATCCCTCCGCCACGTTCAGCATGTCGCCACGCTTGCCTTGGCCTGGCACGTCCTTAAGCAATATTATTTTCACGATTACACTTCCTTTTGTCAATCTTTACTTTATCCACCAAGATCATACTCTTAAAACCCGCGGTTTTTCCGGCAAATTTATCTTTAAGACTGCAGCCGCCTCAGATTTACCAGAGGATCCACTACCCCCAGGAGCAAAATAATCATTATGCTAAAGGGAAGATACACCGCGGATAAAATCAACAAAAAAAATTTTATGGGCTTGGCAAGATTGACCTTGCGGAAAAAATAAGCTGAAACGGAGAGCCCTAGAATCAGATACAAGTAAAATAAAATAAACAAAATGTTTTTACCTATTTTAGCCGCCGGCGCCCATGAAAAAAGATCTCCGGCCAGGGTCAGGGCCAGGCCTATGATTAACCCCCACACACTGTACCAGGGCAGGGAAAGCGCTGTGAAAGCAGGGGACGGTGGAAGAATGTAGTTTATCCGCCGCAAATAGGCAGCGGCAATTAGATAGGTGAAAGCCGCCTCTGCCGCCGCGGTAACAACGTACTGACCTGGTATCAATAGTTCAAAAGTCGCTATCACCCTTTCACCGAAAGACACCTGCCACTCGGCGGGCAAATCATTAAAGAGGCCGGCGCTCTGGTTGGCCGCCAACCACTGTTCGGCTGCCTGGCGACCTTCTTCACCGAGTACAAAAGGGCTGTTTCCGGTTAACAAATAAAAACAGACAGCGTAAAAAAGCGTTAACGCAACTGAGCAAAGAATTCCCGCAGCAATATTTTTCCCCGGGGCAACCCGGTTTTTGAATAATAGACCGTAAAAAATCCCCAGCAGTCCAAATTGTAAAACATAAAAAGTCGCTTCCATGTTTCTTGTTATCAGGAGCGTAAGAAACAACCCCGCCGCCGTCAAACCAAGCGCCGCGTAACGTATATCAAACCGCAGCACCAGCATCATTACCGGCAGGGGGAGTAAAATCGTGGCAATAAAGTAAAGAGGCGGCAAGTAAATTCCGGCCAGGCCGATAACAGCGACAAGTAATGTAAAAAAAGCCCACTGGGCCAGGGCTCTGTTTTTCTCGCCTGTTGTCAAAGAATCACCTCTTTTTGTCAACCAGGTAATTTAAAAGGGTTGAAAGATCACCATACCACCTTTCCACCTCGTGATCCTCATCAATACCCTGGCGTAGCTTTACTTCAACTTTTAAATCCAGCCGGGAAAAGTTTATGCCCAGACGGCGCCCCAAAACATAACAGTTTATGAGCAAACTGGCCAGCGCATCCAGGATAAGTTCCTCACTGCCACGGAGCATAGACTTGAAAAGAGCCGAGACGGAAGTAATCAAATCGGCCTTCAGCCACTCTATGACCTTGATATTCTTGGCTATACCGCCTTCCTGGTTAGCTGGAATCATCAAAGAGTCCTCCTTTGCTCACTAGACTTAAACCTATTCTGCGAAAGACGCTTTATTTCCTGCCCGGATATATTGTATTTACCTGTTATTTGTTGCTGGGTTTGTTTAGAAGCCCCTGTTCAAGCGAAATAACCCTGACTTGTCTGGCTTGCGCAAAAAACATCCCAAGAAAAATTGAAGGGGAGCGCCCGGCTCCCCCTTATTATTTATTCTGCTGTGAACGGAAGGAGGGCTATGTTGCGCGCCCTCTTAATTGATGAAGTCAACATACGCTGGTGCCTGGCGCAATTTCCAGAAATCCTGCGCGGCAGGATCTTTCCTCGCTCGGTAATATATTTTTTGAGGCGCGGTACGTCTTTGTAATCAATGGCTTCCATCTTGTCCACACAAAAGCTGCAGATCCGTTTTTTACCTCTGCGGCCTCTCTCACGTTTCAATCGCCATTCCTCCTTGCATCAGCCACCTTTGTGCCGATGGCCTTTTAGTTAATCAAAACGGAATATCATCCTCGTTAAAGCTAATTTCACTGCCATAATCAGGGCCTTCAGCAACATGACCGGCGCTTGGCGCACCAGACCCGACTTCTTTGGCGCGATCCAGAAAACGCACGTTTTCAGCCACCACCTCGGATGCTTTTCTGCGGATGCCCTGGTTGTCTTCATAAGAGCGGATCTGCAGCCTACCATCGACAGCTACAAGCCGGCCCTTCCCGAGATAGTTGGCGCAGTTTTCTGCCTGTTTTTGCCAGACAACAATGTCAATAAAATCGGTTTCCTTTTCCCGGTCCTTGGACTGGCGCCTATCCACCGCCAGGGTGAACTTGGCCACCGCCGTTCCGCTTGGAGTATATCGAAGTTCCGGTTCTTTGGTCAGCCGGCCGATTAAAATCACTTTATTGAGCATTTTTTCACCGCCTTGTTTTTTTCTATCCACGGAGAAAATTAAAGCTGCCCGTCAGGACTTATTTTAAAACAGTGCTGCTACACATCTATGCGTACAATTATATGCCTTAGCACTTCGTCTGTAATCTTAAAAACGCGGTCTAGTTCTTTCGCCACTTTGGACTCGGCGTTCATATGAACAATAATGTAAACGCCTTCCTTGAAATCCTTCACCTCATAAGCCAGCCTGCGCTTGCCCCATTTGTCGAGTTTAAGGACTTCCCCACCTTGGCTCTCAATCAGGCCTTTAAATTTTTCTAAGACCGCCGCGTTTTTTTCCTCGTCCAGATCCGGACGCAGAACAAAGACTACCTCGTACTTGCGCAAAGCAATCACCTCCTCCCTATGGACTATGGCCCTACTCAAGAGAGTAGAGCAGGGTGGAACCGTCATGAATTTAGACTTAACGATTATAGCATAGCAATACAAAAATGGCAAGGAAGATAGAAAAAGGAAGGCAATAAATCGGCGACTTTTTACGTTTTGCTTAATAACCGGCGGCATATCGATACAAAATAAGTATGGAGAAAAGAATGGAGGCGATTAATATGAGTTCGATTAAACCGTATGCTTACTCCTATAACATACAAGGGGTGCAGGTAAAACCTCTGACCGGTGACGGCAGGGAAGTGAGTGTTCTTTATAACGGCCAACTGTCGCGGACCGAAAGTGGGCAGGTATACCTGCACTGCGGCTTTGGTGACACAAGCAAGTGGAGCGGTGTCAGTGATTATTCGATGGAATACCGGGGTAACGGCTGGGAAAAAACACTCAGGCTGGAAACCGGCAACAGCCTGAATTTTTGCTTTAAGGACAGCCTCAGCAACTGGGACAATAACAGCGGCGCCAACTGGCTTTACCGCATAACCGGGTAAAACAAATAAAAATATTTTCACAGGATTAACAGGATTTGCAGGATTTGCAGGATTAATAAATTACTAATTTGGTTAAAAAATTAAGAATCTTATATGCCTTAATGAACTTTTATAACACATAATTAATTAGTGTCAAACTCACCAAAAATAGAAATCCTGTTAATCGTTAAAATCCTGTAAATCCTGTGAAAAGTTTTTAGTTATTAATGTTGCCGGCGGTGGCCTGTTGGACCACCGACTTGACGGACTTTTCAAATTTGGGGCGGGGTAACAGCAGCACCCTGCCGCATTTCAGGCATTTAATCCGGAAATCCACGCCGACGCGAATAACATCCCACAAGTCGCCGCCGCATGGATGCGGCTTTCTTGTCTTAACAACATCACCCACTGAATATTTAGGCAAAACAAACTCCCCCTCGGCTAACAGTCCAGCCAGGTTAATCCATCAAAAAGGATTTGTATCCTTTATAGGCCATGTATATATCCGCCTTGCTGGCGACCTCGAAAGTCGAATGCATTCCCAGCAAGGCGACCCCGCAATCAATCACATCCATGCCGTGCGCGGCCATAAGGTGGGCAATGGTGCCGCCACCCCCTTGGTCCACCTTGCCCAGTTCACCCGTCTGCCATACCACGCCGGCGTTATTAAATATACGCCTGATGTCCGCAACCATTTCGGCGTGGGCGTCACTGGTAGAATATTTGCCCCTGCTGCCGGTATACTTGGTCAAAACAACTCCCCCGCCGAGACGGGCGGCGTTCATCTTTTCAACAACATCTCCGTAGTTTGGATCAAGGGCGACATTAACGTCGGCTGACAGGGCGCGGGAGTTGGCCAGAATCCGGCGCAGCACCAGTTCGCTGTAACCAGGCACGCATCTGGACGCGATCTCGGCAATGTTATTGGTAAAAAAGGCTGACTCCATCCCCGTGTTGCCGCTGCTGCCGATCTCTTCCTTGTCAGCCAGCACCAACACCGCGGTCCGCTCTTGGTTGCTAAGTTCAGTCAGCGCACGCAGTGAAACAAAGGCACAAACACGGTCGTCCTGCCCGTAACTCCCGACGAAACTGCCGTCCAGGCCTACATCCCTGGCGGGCCAGGCCGGAACCAGCTCGATTTCCGCACTGATCAGGTCCTCTTCAGTAATTCCGTACCACTGGTTCAGTTTTTCCAGCACCGCCAGCTTGAAGCGGTCTTTAAGCTCTTCCCCTCCGGCAGGAATACCCGCCACCAAAATATTCATGCTCTCTCCGGGTACGGCGTCTGCCATTTTTTTGTCCATTTGGTCCTTGGCCAGGTGAGGCAGCAGATCCGATACGGTAAACACAGGCTCACCCGGTTTTTCACCGATTACCACCGGTATGACCCTGCCGTCAACTTTAACAACCACACCATGCAGCGCCAGGGGCACGGAAAGCCACTGGTATTTCTTGATCCCCCCGTAATAGTGCGTCTTAAACAGAGCCATCCCTTCGTCCTCATACAGGGGCTGCGGCTTTAAATCCAGGCGGGGGCTGTCAAGATGAGCACCGATAATATTCAACCCGCCTGCAACCGGGTTTTTCCCAATAACGGCTGCGGTTATGGCCTTACCCCGGTTAGTGGCGTATACTTTATCACCGGCCTTAAGCAGTGAAGTTTTTTCAAGGGGGTGAAAACCTGCCGCGGTGAGGTGTCCCTGTGCTACTGCCACAGCCTCTCTTTCCGTTTTGGCCGCGTTTAAAAAGGTCTTATAGTCCTCGCAAAAAGCGGCTACAAAGTTTTTTTCATTTTGCTGCAACCTGTCCCAGGCATTTTGCCGGCGGTAGGCTAATGATAAGGCCGGGTACTGCTGTTTGGCGTCAGTCATCTTCAACCCCTCCGTTTACATAAATAAAAGACTAATTTGGGGACATTCCTCGGCTCCAAAGACAGACTCATAAATCGGGGACATTCCTCGTCGATAAAGGAATACCTAAAACAGAGGTGTGTCCCCATTCCTTAGCCGGTGTGTCCCCTGACCGCTGACCCGCTTAGCTTTGTCGACAGTCTGTAACGGCCAATGTCTGCATTTTTACCCGATCCGGCTCTGATTATAATCGTCAAATTGTTTTAACCGGTATAGACTGATCTGTTTTTCCCGGGGAAGGCCCGGGCAGCGGCCGATTAATGGCATTAAATAAAGGCTCAAAGTAAGGCAGCAGCTTTGACCCCGAAAAAACATTGCCTTTTGACTGGGTTACTCCCGGTGTTCCCGAACTGCCGCCCGGCAGGGAGTCGAGCCACTGAAAGGGCGACATCAAGGTTAAAACAATCATCACCACGACCAACCCCTTGACCGCTCCAAATAAAAGCCCCCCCAGACGGTTGAAAGGACCCAGAAAAGCTATGGCGGCAACCCTGGTAAGGATAAACCCGACCAGGTTCACGGCCCAAACCGCGACAAGAAGCAGCGCCAGAAAACACAGGGCATTTAATATGGTTGAGGCAAGCGCCCCGGCGGCATAATCAGCGTAATCGCTGAAGGGATAGATCTGGCCGGCGGCCGAGCCTCCGGTCGAAACAATCTTATCAGTCATTAGAGACGGAGACGCAGTGCTTTTCAAAGGAAACCAAAAACCGAGAAGCTTTTTGGCCAACGGCAGGATTTTCCCTTCAAGGTTCCACTGGACAGTTAGATATGCAGCCAGATCACGGTAATAAGTGATAGCCACCCCGAAACCAACCAGTATTCCGGCCAGTTTTGCCACACTTCCCACTAAACCGTAACGCATACCCTGCGCGACGGAAAAGGCCAGTATCGCCAGGATTAACCAATCCAGCCAGTTCAATTTATTTCCTCCATCTAAAATCAGTATATTAGTTAATTATATGGAATCCTTAACTTATGTGAAGAGTTTTTTAGCGTTTTCTAAAAAAATATACCAGCGGCCTTACTAACAGCGCTGCTAGAAGCGCCAGGCCGACATAACCGAAAAGCGGATACAAAAAACGAACCAGGCCGTCAAAACTGAAAGTTGACAGGGGAAGCGCCAGCAAGCAGGCACTGACGGCGATCAATCGATAACGGTTGCCGCCTGCCGGCGCCAGCCTGCTGGCAAAGCCGTGCGCGTTGGCGATGGCGGTGGTGAGAATGGCCAGCCAGATTAAAAAGCCCAGCACCCAGCGGCAAGAGTGCCCCAGACTGCCGGCCATATAAAGGAGTGGAATCTGGTAGGAAGCTGCTTGGGGCAGATAGGACAGCTCAGCTGCAGCGACCAGGAATATGGCCAGACCGAGCAGCAGGCCCCCGCATAGCCCCCCTGCCAGTCCTATCCTTAGCGGAACAACCTGGCCCAATGAAGAAAGAACGGCCACAGGCACAACCATATTATAGGAGACATATAAAAACGCCGCCATTATCCAGTGACCCGCCACACCACCGCTTATTTGCGACGGGGTAGACATCCCCGGGTGACCGCCTCCCAGCAGGACTGCCAGTGAAATTGCCACCACCGCTAAAAATTTCAAAGGGACGAGGCAAACATTAGCGCGGAGGACACCCTGCACCCCTCCCATAAGCACCAGTGAAGTCAGCGCTGCCACCACCCACACCCCGAACCTGGCGGGCAAGCCAAAATGCTCACCAAAAACAGCGGCGCTGCCGGCCAGCATAACACTCAACCCCCCCAACAGCATCAACAGATTTAAAATGTCCAGCAGCGCTCCCGCTTTTGATCCAAGCAAAAAGTCCAATAATTTTTTGTAACTGCCTGAACGCATATTTATTGAAAGAAACATTACCAGCATACCCAGGTAAGAAAAAAGAACCGTTGCTATGGCCGCGCCAAAAAGCCCGGACCTGCCGTGCAGGGCAAAAAACTGCATGATCTCCTGCCCGGAAGCAAATCCTGCTCCTATGATCGAACCGATATAAGTGCTGATGACCTTGGCCAGAAGCCAGCGGCTTTCCCTGCGCCCGATTATAAACACCACCTTTAAAGTGGTCATGGCAGAAAAGAAACGGGGTCTTTTCAAATACTATGCCTGCTCTGGCCGGCTTCTGACTAAAAATTTTCCCTGTTAGGAATAAAATGCCCCCCCTTTGGAAATAGAATATAGTAGTTTTGCTATTTGCAGGAGGTAAAAATGATCGCCCTAAACGGACAAGAAGCAGTTAAAAATTCTGAAAGAACAAGGATCCATGTGGAAGATACGATGGCGGCCAGTAAATTTGCGTGGGACCTGGTTTCCCGCCTTAAAAAATACGGTATCCAAAGCGACAACCCCAAGGTGTTGCTCTGCATTGGCACCGACCGCTCTACAGGAGACTGCCTCGGCCCGCTGGTAGGATCAAAAACAATCTCCCTGCAGCAGGATTTTTTCGCGGTGTACGGCACCCTGGAAAACCCCGTTCACGCCAGCAATTTAAAGGATAAGATTGATGAAATACATAGAAATCATGAGAATCCTTTTATCATTGCCATTGATGCCTGTCTCGGACGGATTGAAAATGTGGGGTGCATTAATCTGGGGGACGGCTCCCTGCAGCCTGGCGCCGGGGTAAATAAAAACCTTCCCCCGGTCGGCCAGGTACACATAACAGGTATCGTCAATGTGGGTGGGTTCATGGAATACATGGTTCTTCAAAACACCCGCCTGAATATTGTGATGAGGCTGGCTGACGTAATTGTAAGCGGACTGAGCAAAGCCGTCTCAGAGTTTGCCTGCCAGCAAAGCGCCCAGGCGTTTTAGGGCCATTTATTTCTCGATTTCTTTAAGTTCTTTTAATATTTTAACTACTTCTTCGTCATCGGTCTGATCAAAACTCTCGTAAAACTGGCCTACAGCGTAAAAATTGGCAGGCGTGAGCAGGCAGACAGAATGCTCGACTTCCTTTTTCAATATTTCCAACGTCTCCGGCGGAGCTACCGGAATAGCCAGGATTAATTCCCGCGGGCGAAGATTTCGGGCCGAGCGGAGGGCTGCCAGCATTGTATAACCGGTAGCGATGCCGTCGTCCACTACCACAATCTGCTTTCCGGTATAATTCCTGTGATTTGCGCTTCCCCTGTAGAGAGACATCCGGCGTTTTATTTCTTCTAATTCGTAGGTCATTATCTCTTTTAACTCTGCATCAGTAACTCCAAGCAGCTCTATCAGGCGGCGGTCAAGGATGGCGGCGCCGTCCTGGGCAATAGCCCCGAGAGCCACCTCCGGATTCTGGGGGGATCCTATTTTCCGTGGGATGATCAGATCAAGCTTCAAGCCCAGCTTTCTTGCCAGTTCAGCTCCCACAACCACACCGCCGCGCGGGATCGCCAGCACAACACCGTCCTTCCCAATGCGACCGGCGAGTTTTTCAGCCAACAGTCTCCCGGCGTCAGTCCGGTCTTTAAATATCACAACCATTACCCCTTTCCGGATGGGTATCTCTTTAGTTGTTTCCAGCAACATTAATTTAAAACAGCACAGCGACAGAAAATTTATGGCAACTTTCGCTGCCTTATATTAAATGTCAGCGTAGCTAAAATATTCTTTTTAAAATTGTCGACAAAGAAAACAAAAAGTCTTAGGCTTTAAGAAGGGATTATTCTTGGCAGGGACTCAAGCCATTGGCCCAGGCGCTCAAGTCCGCCCTCTATATTCAGCAACTCCCCGGTCAAGCCACCGAGCACCAAACTGATTACAACCACAAGCACCTGCCGGGTTTGCAAGGACATCTGCAAACCTATCAGGATTACAGCCAGACCGATCCCCTGCAGGATAGTGCGCCGGACCCGCTCCGGTATCCCTTTTTTAAAAATCATGCCGGTAATCGTTCCCAAAATAATGGCCGCGGCATTTACAAAAGTACCTACCAATAAATCGACTCTCCTTGAGCAGCCCGGTTATCTTATGCTGTTTATCAAGACGGTTTAAAGAATGTTTCACGTGAAACATTTTATCCTTTTTTAACGCCTAACAACAGATCGAGGATCCTTTTAAGATCTATCTCGTCACTAAAATCTATCTCCAGTTTTCCACGTCCACCTGGCAGCTCTTTTACCTTTACCTTTGTGCCAATCAATCTTTTCAATCGTTCTTCGGCCTTGAGCAGGTAGTGAACACGCAAGATTCTGCTTTCCACTCTTTTTTCTTTTTCTTCAATCATGGCCTTGGCTATTTTTTCTGCCTGGCGGACGCTCAACTGTTGTCTGGCTATCTTAAAAGCGGCGGCAAGCTGCTTTTTACTATCGTTTATGGCCAGCAGCGCCCTGGCGTGACCGGCGCTGAGCCGGCCTGACGCGATCATATCCTTGATCTCCACCGGCAGTCCCAAAAGCCGAACCATATTTGCCACAAATGGCCTGCTTTTCCCAACTCTGCTGGAAACGTCCTCCTGAGTCAGGTCAAAATCCTCCATCAACTGGCGGTAGGCCGCGGCTTCCTCCAGCGGACTTAAATCTTCGCGCTGCACGTTTTCGATCAGGGCCGCGGCTGTTGCTTCCAGATCCGGGTATTCCTTGATTACCGCGGGAATGCTCTGGTATCCCAGGCTTTTGCATGCCCGCCAGCGCCTCTCACCGGCAATAAGCTCGTAAAAACCATCTGTCAGCGGCCTTACCACGACTGGTTGAATTACACCGTGTTCTTTAATGGAGGAGGCCAACTCATCCAGTTTTTCCTGATCGAACAACTTTCTGGCCTGGCGGGGAGCGGTCCGGATTGTTTCTATACCTATCTCCTTTAGTATATCCTTTCCCTTGGCGCCTTCTACCACAACAGGGATCAACGCCTCCAGGCCTTTGCCCAACCCTCTGCGCTTACTCAATACCCATCACTTCTTTCGCCAGTTCGTAATAAACCTCCGACCCCCTGGAGCGCCGGTCATAAACCATTACCGGCTTACCGTGGCTTGGCGCCTCACTCAGCCTCACGTTGCGCGGTACGATAGCTCCGTACACCTTCCCCTTGAAGTGCTTTTTAACCTCATCAACCACCTGGATGGACAGGTTAGTCCTGCCGTCGAACATGGTCAGCAGAACCCCCTCTAAAACCAGGTTTTTGTTCAGATTCTGCTGCACCATGTGAAATGTGTTGAGAAGTTGTCCAAGCCCTTCCAGGGCGTAATACTCGCACTGGATGGGTATGATCAGGGAGTCGGCGGCTGTAAGCGCATTTATAGTCAGGAGTCCGAGCGAAGGAGGGCAATCTATAAAAATGAAATCATATTTCTCTTTGATCTCTCCAAGCGCCTTTTTTAATTTTTTTTCTCTCTCAACCTGGCCAACCAGTTCTATTTCCGCACCCGCCAGTTCAATTGTGGCGGGAACCAGATCGAAATTTTCCAGCGCGCTTGGCACTATTACTTCCTGAACAGGCAGTCCGTTGATTAGAGTGTCATAAATACATTTTTCAAGCGTTCTTTTATCAACGCCAACTCCGGTAGTGGCGTTGCCCTGGGGGTCAATATCCACCAGCAAGACCTTTTGTCCCATAAGGGAGAGCCACGCGCCAAGGTTAACAGCCGTGGTTGTCTTGGCCACTCCACCTTTTTGGTTGGCTATAGCGATGGTCCTTCCCATGGTTTTCACCCCCAAAGATTTATTTAACCGCGTTACACTTTTCCACATCCGGTTTTACAGTTCCTGCTCAATATTTAAAATGAATGCCTTTTATCTACAATAAACACAAATCTTTTCATGAGCAGCTTTTTACTGTCTTTGTTGTAATACCTGTAAAAAAACCTTGCTCAGCTCCGGATCAAACTGGGTGCCCGCACATTTCTTTATTTCAGCTATGGCTTCCTCCCGGGATAAAGCTCTGCGGTAGGGTCGGTCGTTGGTCATGGCATCAAAGGCGTCAACAATGGCCAGAATGCGGCATTCCAGCGGGATTTCTTCTCCTTTGAGCCCCTGTGGATAGCCCTGGCCGCCCCACCACTCGTGGTGTTTCAGGATCCAGCCGGCTATGGGTGACAGATCGGGGTTGGTCTGGGCAATCCGGTGGCCAATCTCACTGTGCCTCTTCATTTCGGAATATTCATCAGATGTCAGGGGGCCTGGTTTAAACAGGATACGGTCGGGTATGCCCACCTTGCCAATATCATGAAACTTCGCCAGCAGGCGCAGGTCGGCCAAACTGCGCTCCGGAAGCCCGATGGCGGAGGCCAGAGCTTCAACCAGTTCCTGCAGCCGTTCCGCATGCCCTTCTGTAATATAGTCCCGCGCCTCCAGCGCTTTCATTAAGGTCTGAACGATGGCGCTGCGCGCGCTTTGGCCGCAGTGCAGTTTCTCCCGGTACATGTTGTTGTCCGCTTCTTTAAAAACTTCGCTAAGATTGCCCTTTGTTTTGCCGCTCATAGAAAACCCTATAGACATGCTCAATGGGGGAACCGCTCCGGCGGCATTATATTTTTCAACTTCTTCTTTAATCCTCTGTGCCGCCTTTTCAATGATCATTTCATCACCATCCGGCAGCAAGACGGCAAACTCGTCGCCTCCTATGCGCGCAACCATGTCTCCTTCACGGAAACATTCCCTGATTATTCCGGCGGCAGCCATCAGCAGTCTATCACCAGCCTCATGCCCGAGGGTGTCATTAACAAGCTTTAAACCATCTATATCACAAATCAGCATACCGACCCGCAGATCGCGTTTTCCTGCCAACCGCCGCATTTCTTCCTCAAAAAAAGTACGATTGTACAGACCGGTGAGGGAGTCGTGCAAACTGAGGTATTTCAACTGCTCTTCCGTCCGCTTCCGTTCTGAAATATCCAGAAAGGAAGCCACGCTTTTTGGGGTCCCCGGAATTAAGGCCACAGTCACAAGGACATCCCTGATTTCCCCGTTGCCTTTAATGAACTTGGATTCATAAGCACCTGGCGCCGCATAACGGTTGCCCCTGCGGGCGTAATGATACTCGAGCATTTTTCCCAACTCTTCTTTGGTCGCAAATTCCGTCCAGCTTTTCTTACCCTCTATTTCCACCCTTGGATAACCGGACAGCCGTGAAAACTCCGTGTTGGATAGGGCTATAGTGGTGTCCTCCTCAAATATCGCCAGTGCGGTGCCAGTGTTTTCAAAGACCGTCCGGTAATTGGCCTCGGATTCCCGCAGAGCTTCTTCCGCCCACTTGCGCTCGGTTATATCACGAATTGATTCAATTGCGCCAATCAGCTTCCCTTCATTATCATAAAGAGGGGAGGCCTTGGCCCAAAAATACACTCTTTTGCCCCTTTGCAAAGTCAAAAAGGACTCTCCATATAACGTGGTGTCTTTCCGTTCAAGGTGTTCATAACACCTCTCCACCTGCTTGTCATCCTCAAAAACAAGGTCAATCAAAATCGGCCTAGGTTTTCCGTAAAAAGGAACGGCATACGCGTAGTCGCCCTTGCCAAGCATTTCATCCTTGCCGACGCCTGTCATCTCCTCAACAGCCCTGTTCCAGGCAATAACCTTTTTGTCCTGGTCGACAACAATAATTGCGTCTGGAAGGAATTCGACGATATCCAGAAGCTGCTGGTGAGTGGAACGCAACGCTTCTTCCGCCTGTTTGCGCCTGGTGATATCGCGCGCGATTCCCTGGAAACCACTTATTTCACTTCCCTTCCAGATAAGGTGCGTCCGGACTTCCAGGTATATCTTCTCGCCAGAGGCGGTAAAAATCCCTGCTTCAAACGGCTGAGCCCCAGCCAGGTCGGTCTTTTCCGCCAAAGCTCTGGCAAGCAGTATTCTGGAGTGCTCCAGGCTTTCGGGTGTCAATAAATCCGACACTGACATTGTTTTAAGCTCTTCCTTCGTATAACCAAATACATTACTCGCGGCCCGGTTAACGGATGTTATATTGCCTTTGAGATCGCTGGAAAAAATAATGTCATTGGCATTCTCGTACAAATTCATGTACTTGGCCTGTGATTTTTGGAGGGACTCCTCCGCCATTTTCCTGACGGTGATGTCACGCACAACTGCCAGTATGCACTCCTTACCACAGATCAGCGCTTTCTTCAAATTAATCTCGGTCCAGAACAGCCGCCCAGCAGTGTCCTTAGCCAACCACTCAACAAGCTGCGGCTCCCCGTCGGCCGTCTTCTTCAGCAATAAGGCGGCATCCTTGACGGTATATGGAGGCTCGCCGGCAACAAACCTTACCAGTTGGGCGTTTACAGCCTCCTCCCTGGTGCAGCCATACATTTCGCACATTTTTTTATTAACATCTATTATTTTTCCGTTGATCATTTCGTGGACAAAAATACCCTCATTAACCCCGTTGAAAACCGACTGGTAGTTTTCTTCAGAGGTCGCCGTATGTACGGCGGACTCGGTCAGCCGCTGCGTTGTCACGAAAAAGCTGATTGTAAGAATAGACAGGCAGAAGGTGATGATGATCCCCAAAAGACCCGCCGGACGCGTTTTATCCATCGGCGCTAATAAAACAATTGACCACCCCGCCGGGCTGGTCTGCTTGCGATTGATAAGAAAACGCTGACCATCATACACTACATCCGCTCTATTTGTTACTTCCTGCAAAGACATGGTTTCGAACGGTCCCGTCCCGAACTGCCTGGATTCTATCAGTTCTTTTTGCGCACTCTCTTCCAGAGGCCACAAGCCCTTATAAAGCATGTCCGGTCGGCTGGACAAAAACACAATCCCGTGTGGATCGATATAAAAGCAATAAGGGTATTGTTTAAAACCAAGTTCCACACTGTCTATTTTTCTTTTAATTACAGCGACCCCAATGACGCGCCCGCTAATAACCGGGTAACTGACATAATGACCCCGCTCCCCCGATGTTAGGCCCAGTGCATAATAACTTCCGGCATTCCCGCTCATAGCCTGTTTAAAATATGGGCGGAATCCGTAGTTGTTTCCGACATAGCTGTCAGGGTCATTCCTGTTGGAGGAAGCTATGACAGTACCATCTTCATCCAACAAATAACAGACCGGTGCATCCAAAGCCTCGTTGAAACGGTCAAGGATAAAGTTGGCACGGGCCACATTTTGTTCCCCCCCATCCACCAAAGCCGGCAAAACTTCAGGGGATGCCGCTATGGACATTACCGCGTGATCTGTCTCTTCCATCTGATCTTGCAAGTGGTTGGCTAAAGCGTTTATATTGCTGGTACTTTCATTCACTAAATCCGTGCGTGCGTTCCGGCTTAAATAATCGGTCGCAGCCAGGCCAAGGCCAAAGATAAATAACAGAATAACTACGAAACGCACAGTGTATTTGGCACGTAATCTCTGAAAATCGCGCCCTGTTTCAGCGCCAATAAGCTCCTGCGAGTATCCCCAGACAGCCACTATAGTCCAGACTATAAAAAGGCCGCGCATAACCTGGATGTGAAAGCCAATCGTCTGGTACAACATATGGTAGTTTATAAGATTTGCCGGGAAAAATGGCGACTGAGGCACCGCCAGGACCGCTGTTACAGCAAAAAGCGCGATTGATACGCTTCCTGACTCCAACCAGCGGCGGGCCCGCCCGTTGATTTTTCTGGAAGCAAGATGTAAAGACAGAGCCGCCCATAATCCTCCGCCAAAACCCAGCACGTACTGGGTCATGGCTGTTAAACCCGCCGGACCGGACAGGCCGCCCAGAGCTACAAAGGCCAGGAGAAGGACCAGAATCCACCTTCCCGGCGACTTT